>ERZ779624.55-NODE-55-length-53312-cov-27.675216_pt1 | contig 53312 bp, 51 predicted proteins | sample MGYA00514190_ERZ779624 | MGnify/ENA primary metagenome ERZ779624 (study PRJEB29562, sample SAMEA4376706) | mouse gut metagenome | isolation source: Cecum | study: EMG produced TPA metagenomics assembly of the A DSS colitis mouse model was used to assess the... | reverse complement strand
GGTCAAGATGAACGGCGCATTTCATGCGCCGCCGTTGACAGTCCCGCCCGTCTTTGCTAAAGGGTAATCAAGGCGGGAAAGCCCTAAAATGGCTTCACACCTATTTCAATAATTGGAGGAGATAAAAATGAGATCAGAAAAGGAAGTTTATGATATTGTTTTGAATTTTGCAAAAACAGACAAACGCATTCGCATGGTTACTTTGGAAGGATCTAGAACAAATACAAATATTCCGCCTGATGATTTTCAGGATTTTGATATTACTTTTTTTGTTACGGATATGGACAGCTTCACAAGTGATGATAAATGGCTAGATATATTTGGTGAAAGGTTGATTCTGCAAAAGCCGGAAGATATGGAATTATTTCCAGCTGTAGAAAAGGGATTTTCATATTTAATGCTGTTTACTGATGATGTTAAGATAGATTTAACTTTGCTGCCGCTGGAACTGATAGACGAGTATTTTACATGGGATAAACTGGTAAAGTTACTGTTGGATAAAGACAACCGTATCGTAAAGCCGCCAATACCAACGGATATAGACTACCACTTGCAGAAGCCTACTCAAAGAATGTTTGACGATTGCTGTAATGAATTTTGGAATACTACAACATATGTAGTAAAGGGCTTATGCCGCAAAGAAATTCTTTTTGCTATTGACCATATGAATGATATAGTACGAAAAGAATTGCTTCGCATGATTTCCTGGCTGATTGGTATCAAACAGGGATTTCATTTCAGTTTGGGAAAAAACTATAAATTTATGAAGCAATATGTCCCAGAGGAATTGTGGGAACGACTTATGTCCACTTATAATATGGATTCCTATCCCCATATGTGGGAATCCTTTGAACAATGTATGGCATTGTTCCGGGAGGTTTCGTCAGAAGTGGCATGCCAGTTGGATTACCAGTATCCACTATATGATGAAAAAATCAGTAATTATGTGATTCGGCAAAAGAAAAAATATGGCATTGAAGATGATAACAAATAAAATTTTTTCAATCGAAAAAATTTATTTTGATTATTCAATTTTGAAAAACTGAATACCTCAAAATCAGAAAGAGAGCGGCCAAGCACTTTGAGGGATTGGCCGCCTTGTCCACCCATCCAGCGGGACAGCGGGCGGAGGTCAAGGCCGGGTGTAAACCCGTTCATTTCAGCCTTGACGGTTGCCCGTTGTCCTGCTACTTTTCCGGGAGTGTGGCCACAACTTCGGGACACTTTGTCCACAAGTTGGAGCGTAGGACGAGGAACTGGGGCTTTCATATACGCCCTGTCTGCTGATGAGTCCAGACCTGCGCTTGCGGCTCCACGCCACGCAAGCACAGCCCTGTTTTCCTGCCGCTTCAAATGCCCTTGCCCTCCCCGGCGGCAACGGCATTTTCACGGCAACGCCGACAGAGCGTATAACACACTACACTTTGCTTCGCAAAGTCGTGTGCCAAATGGGGGCGTTGCCCCCTTTGGAAACCCCCACAAGAAAAGGCGGTACGCTACCCCTCCACGGGGCGCATACCGCCTTTTCTTGTTATCCAGCCCTCCGGCTGTATCGGTTGAGCAAAAGTCCGCGTGGGATTGATGTGGTATCTTTAACTTTGGGAAACTCCGCTCTCCCACTTGGAAACGGACTGTCTTGAAACGTTCAGCTTTTCCGCCAGCTCCTCCTGCGTCAGATTCTTTGCCTTTCGCAAGGTTAAAAGTTTTTCTGAAAAATCCATATGATGTTCCTCCTTTTGTTTTGGTACTCGCATCTTACCAAAACGCAGGGTTGCTTTCTATACAGGGCTCTGTATATTTGCGCAACCTGTGGTGGAAAGGATCACACAATCCTGCAATCGATTCAAAAGCCTTTATCCTGCATTCATTATATGCGTTTTCATTAAATTCATAGCAGGAGACAATTCTTTCCGCACCGCGCGTTTTTTCCTCAGCTGACATGACTTTATACCTCCGGCAAAAAGATAAAAGACACAGACCAAACAGCCTGTGTCCCTGCAAATCTATCCTAACATGCGTGTCACCAAAATACAATAATTGAACGCCTTTACCACACCCGGTAACTCCCCGACAACGCCAGATACGCAAACAGATAAAGGCAGTTATCGTAATACCTTCGCTCACCCTTCCGCATCGGCTCTCTGAAAAACCGTTCCGTCCATTCCCTGGCAAGTTTCTGCGAATCAGACAGTTCCGCCTCATCCAGCCGCCCCAAAACAGCTAATGTCCCCTGCGCTGTTGTTGCAAGCATCCCCACCGGATGCAGCGCCGACTGGTCGATCACTTCCCCGTTGATCCGATACGTCATATACGGATTTTCCCGTCTGGTTACGCCGAGAAAATACTGTAATCTTTCCGCCGCGGCGCGCTGTCCTACATCGATTCCATTCCAACTGTAATCCAGTCCGATATTTGCCGCGGTGCGGTAAGCGTCCGAATAAAAATATCCGTGCTGCCCCCACTCAAATTCCGTGTAGACCGGAGAACCGTCAAAATTCGCATATTCCGCCGACATTCCCGTATCCGCATGGCATGCCGCCGCCAGATACGCTCTGCTGGCTTTGGCTGCTCTTGCCCAAAAACCGCGATCCTCCTCATTCGCCCATTTTGCAAACAGCTCATAAAAATGCGGCAAATGATAGGAAGGATCCGTAAAGGAAGACCCCGGCACAAAAAGAATCTGGCAATTCCCTCTGTTCCACATAGGCTCTCCCGCCCGTCCATTTTCCCCTTTATGGAGACAAGCCGACAAAATGTCTCTTGCCTCCTTCTCATATTGAAAAATTCCCTCACCGTCCCCCCACCTGTGGGAAGCGAAAAACAGTGCCATGGCAAAGAATTCTTCTCCATCCGGCGCAGGTCCGTAAGCGTTTTTAGAGCCATCCGGCGCACAGGACCAGGCAAAATAACCTTCATTTTCCCCGGCATCCATCCACATATAAGTCTTTGCCCATTTCCAGAGGCGGTCAAACTCCTCCTTCATATCGAGCTGCACGCACATCATCATGCCGTAAGACATGCCCTCCGTCCGCGCATCATGGTTTCCGGTATCCTCTATATAAGCCATATCATCCCCCACCGGATGATATACCTTTTCCTCATTATCATAGAAGAAAGTGTGGACAATTTCCTTCCGTCTCTCCGCAATCTCTTCCTCTGATATACCGATTTCTCTAAACACGTTGCGATACTGCATCTTAATTAATCTGCCTCTCTTTTCAATCCAACCACCACGATTTCTCACCTTAGCTGCTATGATTCCACTCTGCGGAGAATGCCGTATTTCAGGCATTCTCCTGAATGAGATATACTACTTCTCACTCTATTCTTTGACGCCGCCAATCGTCAGACCCGTCACAAAGTATCTTTGCAGGAACGGATACAGACATACGATAGGCAGCATGGTCGCAATCGTCGCCGCCGCCCGGATAGACGCGGGCGTTATGGAATTCGCTGAATTCCTCGCGCTGTCTGCGCTGCCGCTCTGCTGCATGACAGAGGATAAAAGCTTCATCAACTCATACTGTAAAGTAGTATACTTATCGGACATACGGTTGTAAAGCATGGCGTCAAACCATGAGTTCCACTGTCCCACCGCCACAAACAGAGCCACCGTCGCGTACACGGGTTTACAGAGAGGAGAAATAATTTTCACAAAAATCGTCATATATCCCGCTCCATCAAGTTGTGCCGATTCCTCCAGAGAATCGGGCAGACCGACCATATAGGTTCGAAGCACCAGCATGTTGAAAGCGCTGACCGTTCCGGGAATCACGTACACCCAGAAGGTACCTGTCAGATGCAGACTTTTATAAAGCAGGAATGTCGGAATCAGTCCACCGTTCACATACATGGTGATAACCCAAAACAGAGACAACTGTGACTTAAACAAAAACCGCTTTCTGCTCACGATAAACGCCAGCAGCGCATTGGTCGCCAACGCAAGGAAGGTTCCGACCACTGTCCTGAGTACCGTGATATAGGCGCCCGTAACCATATTCTGTTTATGTAACACGGTATAGTAATTCTGCAAAGTAAATTTTCTCGGAATCAGGTGAATACCGCCGCGCACCGTATCGATACCGTCATTAAAAGAAATGGCGAGCGTATTCAATACGGGATACAATGTTATAATAACAAAGGCTACCATAAAGATCGTATTGCAAATCTCAAAAATCCGATCCCCTAAACTTTTTTTCTTCATCTTTACGCCCCTCCCTAGAATAAGCTTTCTTCACCGGATCGCTTCGCTATGCGGTTTGCAATCAGGATCAGGACAATGCTGACCACACTCTTAAAGATACCTGCCGCCGTACCCAGCGAATAATCATTCTGGCTGATACCCCAGTTCAGCACGTAGATATCGATCGTCTGGGATACCTTCTGCACCAGTCCGTTTCCTAAGATGTACTGTACTTCAAATCCTGCGTTCAGAACATTTCCCACATTCATCAGAAGCAGTATCATAATAGTCGGCTTGATGCCCGGAAGTGTGATATATCTGATCTTTGCCCATCTTCCCGCACCGTCTATGGACGCCGCTTCATAGAGGCTCGGGTCAATCGCCGTGATTGCCGCCAGATAAATGATCGCGTTCCATCCTGTCTCTTTCCACAGATTGGCAAAGGCGACAATGGGCCAGAAATAGCTTTCATGCGCAAAGAAATTAATCTGCGATTCAACAATACCCAATTTTAATAAAATTTCATTCACGATACCCGTTGAGGAAAGTGCGTCATGCAAAATACCGGTAACGATAATCCACGACAGGAAATGCGGCAGATAGGAAATCGTCTGCACCATTTTCTTTCCCAGAACATTTTTAACCTCATTTAATAAAATAGCAAATACAATAGCCAAAATAAACGATGTCACCAGATTAATGGTACCCATCGCCAGCGTATTGCGAATAACCCGGATAAAGGTTGCATCCCCAAATAAAAATTTAAATTTGTCAAGACCAATGAATTTAGAGTGAAGCAATCCTGTTTTTGGCTTATAATTCTGAAACGCCATAATCCAGCCGCCAAGCGGCAGATAATAGAAAATAAAACCGTAAATCACAAAAAGCGCTGCCCAGATGAGCAATACCTTCTGCCGTTTCACCTCTTTCCATGTAATTTTCTGTTTCGCCTGTTTTTTCCCCCGACTCATATTCCATCTCCTTCTATGCCCACAACTGTTTCGAGAAATAAGGGGAACTACATAGCTGCTATCGCAATATAGTCCCCCTCCACTGTCTTCAGGTCGTTCCCTGCATGTGTTTACTGTGCCTGCCCCGCCCTGCGGTCAAGCTCCGCCTGCATCTCGGAAAGGAAATCTTCCGGTGCACATGCGCTGTACGCCGTCATATAATCGCTCCATGCAGAGTCAAAAGAATCCGACATAACTACCTTGGGAAGCCATTCATGCTTCACCTCTCCCATCTTGGTCCACGCCACGCCGCCGGGAGTCTCCGTCGTCATGTTGCTGGAGTAAGAGTACATCGGGAACCAAGGACCTGTCTCTTTATCTACAGAGCCAATCATTTCCACATAGGTGGTAACACCGTATGCGTTAAAGCAGTCTACCAGCGGCTGTGCCAGGCTGGCAAAAAACTCAGAGGTCTGCTCCGGGGGCTGCATCGCGTTCTTGCCGTCCCTGCTGGTTCCCAGATACTGCGGCAGATAGGAATAAGTGCACAGATGAGATGCCTTATACTCCGTATTCGCGCACTGCATTCTCTGCTCTTCGGTTCTGTAGTAGAGGCCATCCTCATCTACCATATAATCTACACCCTCAATACCCCAAAATCTGAGATCGTGGATCTCCTGATCCAGACAGTCCTCTAAGAACTGGAAGGCTGCATCCACGTCCTTACAGCTTGTGGTAATCGCCACGCCGTTTGCCGTATTCTGCGTATCCCCGTAGGTATGCCACATGTTATCCATGCCTTCATCAATGGTAAGACCGAGAGGAACATAGTTGCATCCCTTCAAATCAAGACCCTGCTGCTTAAATACATCGTTTACGGTGTACGCAAAATCCCACCACTGATCGCACATACCGAGCACGCGGCCGGTAGAAAGCTTTGCGATATATTCGTCATAGGTCTGGGTTGCAAACTCATGATCAACGATGCCTTTGTTATATTCCTCGTTCAGTTTCTTCAAATATCTCTGGGTCGTATCGCTGGTGTTATAATCTTCAATCTTCATGGTGTCGGTATTTACGATAACCGAGCCGTCGTTCGGATAACCGTCAAGGAACTGTCCCGCATTTTCGATACAGAAATATCTCCAGTCCTCACACAAAATGGTGTAAGGAATAATCTCCGTGCCGTCCTCCATCGCCGGATTTGCCTCCGCGTAACGCTCTAGCAGATCAAAATACTGGTCTAATGTTTTGATCTCCGGATAATTGTCCCACGCAAGCACTTTTGCCTGAATCCAGAAGGCCTCGTCATTGTGGGTTGTCGCCTTGGACTCGCCGTATGTATTCTGGAAAATATTTGCCCAGTAAATTTTGCCGTCCGCCTGACGGAATCTGTCCCACTCCTCATCGGAATACATTTCCTTCAGCTTCGGATATTTGTCAAGATAGTCGTCCCATGCAACCAGTGCATCGGCATCATATAACGCCATCTGACCGTCGCCACCGTCTATAAAATCAGGATACTCCCCTCCGGCAATGATCGTTCCCACAGCTTCGGCCGCCGTCTGACCGGTAAGCCATGTCTCCTTTACCCTCACGCCGGTCTTCTGTGCGATAATTTCCTGAATCTCGTTGCCGTCGTTGATCTCAGGACCGGGCATGGCGATAAACATCGTAAAGTCGATAATCTCTTTACCGTCTTCGGATGTTCCTGCCGTTTCATCCGACCCCTCCCCCTCAGTTTCCGGGGAACCCGTTGTTTCCGCGCTTTCGCCCGCATCACCGCCGCCGCAGCCGACAAGAACGGACGCTGTCATCGCCACTGTCAACAAAAGCGCTGTCAGTTTCTTTCTTTTCATTCGTTTGTCCTCCCTCATGATTTTTTAGTGATACTACAATTTTATTACATGGACGAAAACCTTCAACCCGATAAACTCTATAAATAAGCCCGATAAATTCTAGCTGCTAAAATTTACCGGGCCTGCCTTTTTCTTTTTCATTCCTCTGCTCTTGCGCTCTTACGGTACCGGGAAGGCGTACAGCCCTCCTGCTCTATAAAACGACTGATAAAATAGTCCAAGTCCCGATACCCTACATCCTCGGCAATCTGACCAATCTTTTTATCGGTTCTAATCAGCTGGGATGCCGCCTCTGTGATTCTGTAGTTATTCAGGTAGTTTTTGAAGGACTGTCCATACCGTTTTCGGAAAATCTGTCCGAGATAGGAGCTGTTGATATAATATTTCTGTCCCAGCTCCCGCAGCGTCAGGTTCTCCGCATAACGCTCCCTGATTTCATTCTCAATCTCCGTGAGAACCCCTTTCGACACATTCTTGCGAAGCTGCACGAGATACTCCGCATACTCGCAGGCAAACTTGCGCAGATGCGCCCTGCTGCCCCGAATGATTTCTTCTCTGGACACACTGCCGCTGATATACGAGAGCACCTCATCCTGATTGACGGACTCATCCTGTTCCGCCGCCAGATCCAAAAGCCGGAAAATCAGCCAGCTCAGATTCATTGTCACGGTCTCTCTGTTCCGATCCAGCTTATCCATCTCTGAGAAAAGCAAATCCACGCTCTTATTGATCCGAAGTGTATCGTTCTCATTGACAGCCGACACCAGATCGTCCAAAGGCTGTTTGCAAAGAACGGTTCCTGAAGGATTAACCTGCACTTCTTTCTCATAATAATAAACGCTTTTCGTATCTTGAAACCCCTTAAAGGAACGAAGAACGCAGGCGGAACTGTAAGAATGGGAAATCTTCGTAATATCCTCCACCCTTTTCCCCACAAGCAGGATTACTGGCAGATTTTTGCTGCCACTCTGCGCCGTTTTTTGCAAAGCCTTCATAAACTCTTCCTCCGAAAGCTTTTTTTCCTTCGTCATATATTCGCAATAGATAAATCCGATTTCATAATCTTCCTCATACACAAAGAAATCCTTAAACAGATGATCTGCATCCTCCCGCAAGTACTGGGATACCTGCTCGTATACACCGTCCTTTAGTTCAGATACTTCCTCATCCGACATTTCTTCCAGCGCAAGAAGGTCATTCAGGCAAATATGAAGATATCGGATTCCCTGCCCGCAGCGAAAGTTTTCTCTCACATAAGTCAGGTTCTCCTCCTTTCCTTTACCTTGCAGCAATGCCGTCATATTCTGTAACAGATACCCTCTCTGCATCCGGCGGCTGTCCAACTCTTCCTGTATTCTGTTCTCCGTCTTTGCCACCACCCGCCTGACACTTTCGAGAAGCTGCTCCTTCTGCACCGGCTTTAAAATATACTCCATGGCGGAATAACGGATCGCCGCCTGTGCGTACTTGAAGTCATTATATCCGCTCAGAATAAATATGTAGGCGTCAGAAAGCTGTTCCTCCCTCACTGTTTCCAGCAGTTCAATACCGGTGATTTTTGGCATACGAATATCCGTGATAATGAGATCGACTTTATTCTCCCTGAGATATGCAATCGCCTCCTCTCCGTCGGAAGCTTTCTTCACAATCTCAAACCCTTCCGTTTCCCAGTCGATAATTACCGATAACCCCTGCAGTATAAAAGGTTCATCATCCACCAACATTACTTTCATCAACATTATGCAGCCCTTCCTATTCTTTCATCAGCAAGTACTCCGACTCCACCTTGATCGTCATAAATGTTCCGACGCCTTCCTCGCTCTCCAAAGAGAATAGTACATTACCTTTGGAAATCCTCTTAAGGCGAAGACACGCATTGATAATGCCGATATGCTCATTTTCCTTGATATCGTCAATCGTGCAGTTACACATACTCTCATTCATCTTCGCTACGGTTGTCTCATCCATTCCGCTCCCCGTATCTTCTATCTCAATATACAAAAACGGATTTTTCAGATATACCCGCACGTATATCCAGCAGGTAGAAGTCTTTTTTTCCATGCCGTGAACACAGGCATTTTCCACAAACGTTGTAAGTGTCAGCTTAGGCACATAATAATCCGCGCATATCTCCGGCAAGTCCATCTCATATCGCAGCCGATTTCCGAAACGGTATTGCTGCAGTTCCAGATATGCTTCCACGAAACTCATTTCCTCCTCCAGCTTTACATGATCGGATGCCCAGTTGATATTCTGCCGTTCCAGAATCGCCAGCTTTTCTATCATACCTGCCGTCACCTCCTCTCCCTGAATCAGCGACCGCATCCGGATGCTTTCCAGCACGTTAAAGAGAAAATGGGGATTGATCTGGCTGTGTAAGGCAAGAAGCTCCGCATTTTGTCTGGCAAGCTCTATCTCCTGTTTCTCCAGCCTGTTTTTATATACATGGAGGATCAGGTCATTCATCTTCTTTACCATGCGGTTATAGTTCCTCATCAATGTTCCGATTTCATCCTTACCTCTCGCATTCTCTATCCCCTGCAGCGTTCCCTCCTGTATCTGGTCAAACGCGGCGCTCAACTCCCAAAGCCTGCCGGTAAAGGATTTATTTACCGTAGAAACCATGATCATCGGCAGAAGAAGATTTATCACTACCAAGAAAATAATCAGAGGAACATGCTTTTCTAAATTCTGAAACACAGAACTTTGCGGCTCCATAATCAGCACATCCATTTCCTGCCCGTACATCTCAAAAGAGCTTTTAAATGCAATCTGCTCTTCTCCCGTAAGCGTGTGAAAATCCTCCTGACTGCCGGAATGCTTCCCGTTGGAAAACAAAATCCGGTCTCCCTGACACACATAAATCTGATTTCCAAAACTAATCTGTGTCAGTTCTCTGAGGATGCGGTTATAATCCAGATCCACTCTGAGGATTTTTTCACAACTGTCCTTTTTAAAATAATCGAGGCGCCTGACTAAAGAAATCCGTCGCATGGACAATGCCGACATATCAGACTTACCGACATAATACGACACAAAGGTTAATCCCTTTTCCGAATCCAGATATTTGCGATACCACTCCGTATTCTCTGCCTCAGACAAACGGTAATAATGACCGCCGTTTACAATGGTATCATTGTCCGCATATATGACCACATTGGAAATATCATATCCGCCCGGCATATCCAGAGACTTTTTTCTCGCAAACTCCACGCTGGCGGCAAAAAACGCATATCCGTCCCTGTAGTTTTCATTCAGAAAGCTGTTAATTTCACTGTCCACATAGATATCGTTCATTTCTTTAACAACTTCCTCAAAAGTATACTCCAGATTATACTTGACTGCATTAGCAAGATTTTCAAACTCATAAAGCTGTTCCTTTTTTTCCGCATCAAGCAAAATATACAAGATAATGCTGTCAGTCAGAACCAACGGTATGATCACGCAGAAAACATAAATGATAAACAGCTTTTTTCTGACATTAAAGTCATTCATAAAGTTTTCAAGCTTTCTCCTGTATCTGCCCATGCTCTTCCCCAATCCGGTATCTGAACTTCATAAAGTCAACATGTCCTCCGGGCTGCCGCGTGGCATACGCAAACAGACCAAATCTGCATCCGGTAAAATGGTCCAGCTTAAAGAACAGCCGGTGGCTGATTCCAAGCGCCTTCCATCTTCCGTCCTCCTCATAGAAAAAGTCAGCCGTATCCTTTTTGTCTTTGAAATCCAAATCTACTCTCAACACAGCGCTTGAAGAAGGCAGCGGGATTCTCTCATATTCTACGGGCGTACTCAAAAAATCCGGGTCTGCCTCCACCGTTTCATCCGCGGCAGGTCTCGCAAACATCACCAGATAGTAGTCTCCTTTGTCCTTTGTCAGCGCGATTGCCCCATAGCCGCCGATCCATGCGCAAATACCGGCATAATCCCCGTCTTTCATTCTGCTTCCATCCACTGTCACCCAGGCGGCGCACGCCGGTCCATAACTCCTCTGGGTCAGCACATTATGCGCAAAGGGCAGACAGTCACAGACTTCCTCCGTGTAAACCCGAAATGCACCCTGCCGCTCAGTCACAGACCACAGCCTGTCAATCGGATTATGATTAAACTGCCAGAAAGGTTTTAAATGTACCCTGCCGTTTTCGTCAGCCTGGTACAGGAAATCGTCGCTGCCGTTCAAAGGCTGATAGACATGATCCGGTCTGGTGCCGGGCACAGAAACATGAACCGGCACCTTGCCGTCCTTTCCGATAGTCGGATATCCCGCATCATCGAAATGTAACGGCATCACCAAAGGCACTCTGCCGACCGCTCCCCTGTCCTGAAACATAAACAAATACCAGTCTCCCTCCGGCGTATCCACCATGCCTCCCTGCGCGACACCCAGATTGTGAAACCCCATATCATCGTCTATAATGCATTTCCCTCTGAACTCCCCTTCCAGAGAATCCGCAATAAAACAGTCTTCCGTTTTTCTCTCATTCCCCCAAGCGGGAATATGACACGTAAACAGATAGTATCTCCCATCCTTTTTGTACAGATGGGAGCCTTCATAGCCAAGATGAAGCGCTCCCTTGTCCCGGACAATCCGTCTGTGAAGCCCTCCTTCAAGAGGTCCTTTCAGATCTGCCCTCAACTGTGTCAGATACAGCTCCGTATTCCCATATACGATATACACTTTTCCGTCGTCATCGAAAAACAGAGAGCTGTCATGATAAAACCCCTCTATATTTTCCACTCTCCACGGTCCGGCAGGATTCCGTGCCGTCATGAGATATGTTTTGTGCGTATCGTTCGCCGTAAAGCAGAGAGAAAAAATACCCTCGTGATACCGAAAGGACGGCGCCCACATTCCCTGCCCGTAAATATGCTTTCCGCCCTCCAGCCGGTGCCCGGGAGTGTCCTCCAGCGTCCCGTACGCATGGGTTACAAACTCCCAGTTCATAAGATCATAAGAGCGCAGAATATCGCAGCCGGGCATAAAGTGCATCGTCGTGCTTGCCATATAATAAGTATCGCCAACCCTGATAATATCCGGATCCGGAAAATCAGAATATAATATAGGATTACATTTTGTTTTCATCTTTTCCTCCATTCCGAAGCATTCAATGCTGAGGAACGCGAGCAGAATTTCAAATTCTACTCTGCGATCAAGCAAATTTGTGATGCTTCTGCACAAATTTTTGGTTGAATAAATTGTTCATCAGAGAATTTATTCAACCTTTTTCTCCATACAATGTCCGATTATTTTAAAATACCACATCTGTATACCCTTTTTCAAATCAAAAAATTTTGGCGCATACCCCCTTATGGAGATATGCGCCTGTTTTATCATACAATCACACTTTAACCCTCAAGTGTCTGCTGTAAATTATCCGCTACCTTTTGCAGCTTTTCTTTTTCCTTACTGTCCGGCATATTTTCAAGCACTTCTTTGATATCGTCCAAAACAAATCTGACAAAACCTTTAAACTGACTGTCTGTCATGACCATACAATCACCTGCTTTCCATACCGTAACCTATTATCATGAAACTTACTTTTACTTACAGCCTCTTCAGCAGCTCTTCCCTCTGCGCCTCGAATCCCGGCTTGCCGAGAAGTGCGAACATGTTCTTCTTGTAGCTCTCCACGCCCGGCTGGTTAAACGGATTCACCCCGAGGAGATATCCGCTGACGCCGCACGCGAACTCGAAGAAGTAGAACAGCTCGCCCAGATAGAACTCGTTCACCTCGGGCACGTTGATCATAAAGTTCGGAACCTGTCCGTCGGTGTGCGCCAGAATGGTGCCGTTCATCGCGCTCTTGTTGACGAAGTCCACGTTCTTGCCCGCCAGATAATTGAGCCCGTCCAGATCTACCGGCTCCTCACCGATGATGATCTCTTCCCTGCTTGTCTCAATGTTTAACACCGTCTCAAACATGGTACGGGAACCGTCCTGAATAAACTGTCCCATGGAATGCAGGTCGGTGGTCAAGTCCACACTTGCCGGGAAAATGCCCTTCTGATCCTTGCCCTCGGACTCGCCGTAAAGCTGCTTCCACCACTCGGAAACGTAGTGCGCGCTGGGCTCATAGTTTGCCAAAATCTCGATCACTTTGCCCTTTCGTAACAGAATGTTGCGCAGCGCCGCGTATTTCACAGCGTCGTTCTCCTCGAAAGGAGCCTCCAGCGCCATCTTTCTGCCTTCCGCAGCGCCTTCCATCAGCTTATCGATATCCGCGCCGGATACCGCGATGGGAAGCAGACCTACCGCCGTCAATACAGAGAAGCGTCCGCCCACATCATCGGGAACGACAAAACTCTCGTAACCTTCCTCGTTTGCCAGATTCTTGAGAGATCCTCTCGCCTTGTCAGTGGTGGCGTAGATTCTCTTCGCCGCGCCCTCTTTGCCGTATTTCTTCTCCGCCATCTCCTTGAATACGCGGAACGCGATTGCAGGTTCCGTAGTCGTGCCGGACTTGGAGATCATGTTGATGGAGAAATCCCTGTCCCCGATCACGTCGATCAGGTGCTTAATATAAGTAGAACTGATGGAATTACCTACAAAATAAATTTCGGGTGTTTTTCTGACAGACTTGTCCACCACATTGTAGAAGCTGTGGCGCAAAAACTCGATCGCCGCGCGCGCGCCCAGATAGGAACCGCCGATACCGATTACCACAAGCACTTCGGAATCGCCCTGAATCTTCCCTGCAGCCTTCTTGATCCGCGCAAACTCCTCTTTGTCATAGTCCATCGGCAGGTCGATCCACCCAAGAAAATCATTTCCCGCACCCGACTTGCTCACAAGCACCTCTTTTGCGTCAAGCGCCAGCTTCTTCATGGACTCGACTTCGTTCTCCCCAATAAAGGATGCTGCTTTTGAATAGTCAAATGTAACTTTGCTCATTTTTTCCTCCAATCCGAAACGCTATCATATATTCGCGATTTCCGTTTCTTTCCATAAGTGTAGCATTGAAACATTGGTTTTTCAAGAGTTTCCCCCAAAAGCCCTCTCCTCATCCCTCAATTTTTCCTGCACAGATGCGAGCGCCTCCCTGCTCACCAGAAAGAACTCTGTACCATTCGCCCGCACGGATGCATATGTCCCGTCAAAAGCATAGTAACGCTGTATAATCTTCGGCGCGTCTTCCCTGTTTCTCTCAAAGGCGACGCTCATTACTTTTAATATCAATTCGTAAGGGTTAATCTCAAAAAGTTTATCAACCGCAGCCTGATCCGCAAGCCAAAGCTTACCGCCGGTTTCCACATAGTAATTCCCTGCTTCATCCTGATTCCCAAAGCGAAAAGTCATTCCGCGGTCCGGCTCTGCCTGCCCGCCCTCTCTCGTTTGCCCGCTGTAATACGCCACAAAAATGCGATCGGAAGCCTCCTCTATCCCTGCCTGTTCACGCGTTACCCCATCCGCTGGCACAAGTTTCGCGTCTTCCAAAATACGAAAATAAGCATACATCGCTTCCGTATCAACAGTTACCATGGCCTGGTAGGGTACGGAGATCGCCCAGCAGTCAAAAGAATTTTTATGGACTCTCGGCTCGTAAGAAACTGCCAGGCAGGGTTTCCTTTTGTCCCTCTTCCTCCCTGTCCGATGGAACTTACTAACATGCAAGACGATTATTGGGGAATTTCTCTTGAAAAAAGTGTCAAAAAAACCAGACCGAAGTCTGGCTCTTTTCTGTTTATTTTGTATTCGCTTCCTCTTCAATCAGCCCGATAATGGTGCCAATCGCATCCCTCTGGCTGCTCTTCTTCATAGCGTCGATATAGGTGAACCTGTTAAAGTAAAGCTCCTGTATTTTTTCAAGGAGCAGCTTGTTGGTCATATCATCCTCGTCGATCACGATACTGAATCCCTGTGATTCATAGGATTTCGCATTTAGAAGCTGATCCCCCCTGCTGCTTGACGACGGCAGAGGAATCAGGATATTCGGCTTTTTCAGCGCCAGAATTTCGCTGATTGCATTGGCGCCGGCACGGGAAATCACGATATCCGCCATAGCAAAAATATCTTTCAGTTCGGACTTTACATACTCAAACTGCTTATAGCCCTGCGTGGTGAGCAGAAGATTATCCACCTTTTCCTTACCGCACAAATGCACTACCTGAAAATCTTTCAAAAGCTCCGGCAGAACATCCCTGACCGCCTGATTAATCGCCGCCGAACCAAGACTTCCGCCTACTACCATAATAACCGGCTTCGTACTGTCAAAACCGCACAGCCCATATCCGGCTTCCTTATTGCCCGCAGCAAGTTCCTTGCGGATCGGCGAACCTGTCAGCACTGCCTTTGTCGCAGGTAACTGGCTGAAAGTCTCCGGGAAATTACAGCACACCTTTTTCGCTACAGGAATACAGAGCTTATTTGCCAGTCCGGGCGTCATGTCCGACTCGTGGATAATACAGGGAATCCCCAGAGACGCTGCGGCGCGCACCACCGGCACGCTGACAAAACCGCCCTTGGAAAAGAGCACGTCTGGCTTAATCTCCTTCAAATACTTTCTGGATTCCCGCATTCCCTTGATGACACGGAACGGGTCGGAGAAATTTTTCGGATCAAAATACCGCCTGAACTTGCCCGTCGCAATACCGTAATAAGGAATATCAAAGTCCTCGATCAGTTTCTTTTCGATACCGTCGTAGGAACCCATGTATACAATGTCATATTCTAATTCCCGAAGTCTCGGAATCAGCGCCATGTTCGGCGTCACATGCCCGGCGGTGCCACCGCCTGTCAGTACAATCTTTTTGCCCATAGTAACATCCAAGCCTTTCACGCATTTTCTAACATCTGTTCCAACGCACACGCCAGCTGGTCCGGACAGGATGTGCTTTTAAATCCGCATTTAATACCTTTTAGCCTGCTGATCGCATCTTCCGCCTTCATGCCGACGACCAGCCGGGAAATACCCTGTGTGTTACCGTTGCATCCGCCTGTAAATTTCACAGATTTGATAATACCTTCTTCCATCTCCACGTCTATCGCATTGGAACAGACGCCCTTCGGCTGAAAAATCATATCCGTTTCCTCCTCTTTTTCTTGGCACTATTTACCATCTATCATAAAGTATATATCATCAATCCCCATAGTGCAAGAAAATGCGTCTCGTCCTGTCAAGCGTTTACAGCGAAATTTGTCGATGCCTTAGGTCTTTTTTCCCAAACAAAAGCTAATATAATATAAGTATGCACTCTAAATAACGGAGGTAACCATGCTTGCACTTTTTTTTCGTCATAAATATTTTATGCTTGTTATCCTGACATTGCTCTTTTGCAGTATTTTATGCCAGATTCTGCTCGGTGTGCTATACCGCAGGCTGATTCGGGAAACGGAAAACATGTCCGCCACAAAAAATAAATCTTTGCAGCAGTTGAAACTGAAATTCACAAGCTGCAGACAACTTCACGAAAGCATTCCCAATGTTTCCGTTTTCGTGGACAAGTTTCTGAACCAGATCAGCCTCGGAAAAATCCCCGTGACCTTATTTCGACACCTTTCGGGACAGCTTACGCTGCTTTCCGTGCTGGTTGCCGGAATTGGCGCCTGTATCAGTATCATTCAAGAGGAGAGCTTTCTGACAATCGCGCCTTTTTATTTCGTCAGCTTTCTTGGTCTGTACCTCTATTTTGCCGCCACTTCCCTGATTGATGTGCCCGGCAAAATAAACATGCTGCGCACCAACCTGGTAGATTATCTGGAAAATCATCTGGCGAACCGCCTGGAACAGACACGCCTTGACATGCGCATGGTCGGCATGGAAGACTCCGCACAAAAGTCAAAAAACGCAGCTGCCGGTCTGGACAAGCCCAGCGAAGACACCGGCATCAAAAAGGAGCCTATATTCGAGAAAAATGCGGAGCACAAAAAAAGTTCCCCGGCTTTCACCCCTTCCGAAGCCGAGGAACTGGAAGTGCTTTTGCGTGAATTTTTAGCTTAATTTATACTGCTTTTTCAGTCTCTCCAATTTTTCCAGAATTTCCGTTTCTATTCCGCCGTCTATGCCGTCATTCATATATGCTGCATAGAACAGAATCGTTTCTACATGCTCAGATTCTAATGTTGTAACTTCATACGCCATACAGTCATCATGCAGGGCACAGAGTCTCCACTTTCTGCTGTCTGCCCTCTGCAGCGGTATCCAACGCATAATAAAACCCACCTTTCGATTACATTTTATCATCATAAAATCTTTTTTGTAAGCGAAATTTTTATGCGTTCCGTTAACTGCTGCAGAATATTTTACCGATAAATGGTAATCGATGGTCCTACATAATATGCACCGGGACTCTTTAAAAGCAGGTCAAAATATCCGATCCTGTATTTCCATTCCCCGCCATAGGAAACGCCCTGCCAGCTTTCCATGACGGTATACTCTCCCATTTTTTGCTCATACGCCGCTTTTTTGTCCGGGTACATATCCCCTCCCCGAAAGAGCAGATAGTCCTTTTTCTGGGAAAAGTATCCGGTGGCGTACTCCACGTCGATGTAATACTCCTTTTCGGCAAGCATTTCCGGCAGAAGAGAAATATCTTCCCCAATCTCCACAATCTCATACTTTTCCGCATCCATCAAAGGCATATAGGAAGTGCAGTAAACCCTTGCGCCCGCAGGAATATTTTCCTCGATATATGCCGCCGCATGATCGTAAGTAAGATCATACCGGTAATTGCCCAGAACTGTTTCCGCATTACAAAGCACGAGAACCGCCACGACTGCTGCCATACTACCTCCTGCTTTCCCCGAATTTTTCTTCTGCCCCGCTGTACCGCGCTTTTCCAGCAGCGCCATAAAAATTGTTTCCGTCTCCACCAGCCCGTAACTCATAAACAGAAAAGCAAACGGCAGAACGAGGGACATATTTCTGCCAAGCACAATGCTGTACTTCGACAAAAGCACCAGAATCACGAGCGGCATCAAAGAAAAGATGACAAGCTCCCCCCACACCTTTTTTCGCATCAGATACACAATCCCCAAAAGCAGAAGCAATCCGCCAAAAATGCCATAAGAGGACAGCGCGTATGCCTCAAGATATCCCAAAAACGGCAAGTTATGTTCGATGCCGGGATGCCCCCATGCATAATGGTTCAGGTTATATAAATTATCCCCGATAAAAGTCTTAAAATGAAAGAAAAGCGAATAATTGCAGAGCACAAAAGTCAACGCCAACACGATACAGTCCAAAAAGAAAAGATAATTGTTTCTGTGATGTTTCCAATATTTTTTGCCGATATGCAGCGCCAGCCAGAAAACGCCAAAGACAATGCCGTGATACTTAGCCGCCGTAGCAAGACCGATACAGACCGCAAGCATCGGATACCAGAGATAGACGGCGCGCTCCTCATCCTTCTCCCGCCAGATCAGACAACCCAGAAGCAGAATAAGGTTTGCCACCGCAAAGAGAAGCGTGTCCGGTCCCGTATAATACAAATAAGCATAGCCATAAAGAGAAAACACCGACAGAAGGAATCCCAGATAGGCATATTTCCGTCTATTCGTCATAATCTTAACGCTGAAATAAACACACACATTTGAGAGAAGCGCCGTGCCACAGACCACATAGCGCAAAAGCACCACAGTATCCACGCCCGCCAGAAACTTTCCCAGAATGCGCGCCCCCACTGCCGCGTAATAGAAGGTCAGATGAGGATAGCGGAAAAAATCGAGCACGTAGATGTCTCCCGCATAGAGATGCTGCCCCAACAGTTCATAAATACAGCCAAGCGAAAGCTGCTCATCCACATTTGGATATAGCGGCAGCTCAAACTGCCAATGTCTGTAAAACAAAAGCATACCCGCCGCAAGCGTAAAAAAAACCGCCGCCGCCATGCCGGCTCTTTTTTGCCATTCTTTTGTCAATCGAAACATCCTTTCCTCCATGCTAAAAGTGCAAACGCGCTTCCACTTGCAGTCTTTTACCGTGAAAACCCTGACTCCGGTATCATGCAGCAAGTGCATGGCGCAGGTGTAAAAAATAATGATCTACATCCAGTCCTTAATATGATAACTCTTTGTGCATATGGCATCAAAGAGAATGCCCTGCTCTTCTATATATTTCTTATACTCAGAAATCTTTTCCTCCTGCCCCTCCAATTCCGGGGACACGAAACAGAGCTTATAGCCGAGGGATTTTAATTCCTTATAACTTTCTCTGTCAATGGGCGCCTTTGTAAAGCAGTCCACCCATACCCACCCGGCGCGCCCCGCCATATTGCGTATGGTATCCAGCCCTTCCAGCTCGCTGAAACGGAGAGCCACCTGCTTCACACCCATGTCCGTGAGCAGCTTAATCATGGGAAAGGAAGAATCCAGAAAAAAATAATTTTTGATCTGATATTTTTCCATATATTCCAGCGCCTTATGCTCAATGCGCTCGCTCTTGATATTTAAGATCATGGTGCCGTGGTGATACACTTTGCAGTATTCCTCAAAATCTTCTCCCGGCTCAAAGGGATTGTGTGATATATAAATCCGCCCGTTCAGGTCATCCCGCAGATCCAGCTCGACGCCGTATTCTTCCGGCAGTTGTAAAAGTTCCGCCTTGGTATTAATTCTGTGCGCTATGTATTCTGTCGCCATCGCGTTCTCTCCATCTTTTCTATTTTAATTACCATTCACTCGTATATTTATATTTGTATTCCGAATCATCCTAACGGATAATTTCTGCTTCCTAAATTCACCCACAGAAGTTTCCAGACGCTTTTAGTTTTGCAAACTTCCGCTTTTCTTCAACTTCACGCTAAACTCAACCGTCCGCTTAATAAACTTCCACTTCGACGCAAGCCCCGTGTTCCATTTCGACGTGCCGTGTACTCTCTCCGGAAAACCCACCGGAAACCGCAATACTTTCAACCCCTTTTTCTTTGCCATATACAGTGCGTACAGATCCAGTGAAAAGTCATAGGGCGGCTCCTGCCACTCATCATAAAATATTCTGGGAAAAATATTAGGCTGCGCATTGATATCGTACAGTTTTTCATGCAGATAACAGCTTTCAAAGACGCTCATGCCAACAGTAAAAAATACGTCAAAAAGAGGTCTGCCCTTTCGGTTTCCTTTCACAAAGACAAGTCCCTTTTCTTTTTCAATTAACTCCAGAGCCCGCACAATATCCCCGGGATCTGTCTGCATGTCCGCATGGGTCCATCCGATATATTCCCCCCGGCATTCCTTTAACCCCTGTATAATCCCGTAACCGTATCCCTGATTTACCTCTACAGTCACAATCTTTGCGAAGGCGTAACGAGGCAGCAACTCCCGCAGCACATCCGCACTGCCGTCCGTGGAGCCGTTATCCACCAGAATGACCTCCATATCCCGCCCTTTGATTACTTCATTAAACCGTTCTAAAAGTAACGGCAGATTTTCCTTCTCATTATAGCATGGTACTACTATCGAAAGTTTCACGCTTTTCATCCTTTCCCTGATACAGAACAGTATTTTATAAGCCTCCCTCAATTTTCCTGCCAAGCAGTTCATACAGTTCCCTGTAATCCGATACAGCGTCAATGCCGTCCTGTGCCTTTTCTTCCTGGGAAGCCCCCGGGTGAAACCAGACAGCCTGCAGTCCTGCTGCCATCGCGCCTTTCACATCCCGTTCCAGATTGTCCCCCACAAAGCAGACCACCTCTGCAGGCAGCCGAAGCTTCTCAAGACACAGCTTAAAAATCCCTGGAGCCGGTTTTTCCACCCCCGCCTCCTCACTCGTCACCAGACAGTCTACATCATCCATCATGCCGAGTCTTCGCAGTTTCCTGTGCTGGATATGCGCCAGCAGATCCGTGCAGACTCCCACGCGGATATATTTTTCATGCAATGCCTCCAGAAGTTCCCTGGCGCCGGGATACATACTCATATTGTCCAAAAAAAATCCCCAGTAAGTCTCATACATTTCAAGCGCCAGATACAGTGGTCTGATGTCCAGATACTCTAAAGTCTTCTGAAAGTAGAGCATTCTGCTGTGGGAAGTCGCCGTCTCCCCCAGCATTTCCTTGGTGGCATGCCTCGCCCGCATAAAAGCTTCCTCGCATTGTTCCTCACTCACGCCGAGCCGTTCGCGCACAAGCTCACCCACACATTCAAAAGCCGCCCGCTCCAACGCTTTGTAATCATACAAGGTATCGTCCAGATCAAAAATCACTGCCTTTATCATCTGTTCCCCCTCCTGTAACTATTCGGCACCTTCATAGCTACCCTTCTTACATGATTTGCTTTATTTCAATCCCTCTTCATGATCTCACCAATCACAAGAAGAAGCATTAACTGTACCAATCCTCCTGCACCTTCTTCCCAGAGAATACTGCCGCCCGTCAGATCCTCAATCTGCGGAATCACTGCCGCCGCCGTTTTTGCCCAGACATTTTTGCCCGCATTCAGGTCCTCCCCGCGGAAGGAAACCTTCTGATGCAGAAGATCATCGTATGACAACTCGCCTGAAACGCCGCGGTCACGCAAAAGCGTGAGCAGCGGCTCCACGTTAATCCCCGCGTCCAGCACAAATTCCACGCCCAGCGTAATATCCTTTATTTTTCCGGCTCTGTCAGGTCTTTTTAAGAGTGTTTCGTCAAAATAACGTATCACCAGATCGGCATACTGTCTCTGCGGATAGATATATTTCTCGGCATCCCCGCGCCTCGCCTTAATCTGCTCAAGAACCGCCTCCCTGTCATGCCCCCGCTCGCCCTGATCCCTGCGCAGTTTCCAGTGGCGTCGAAGCGCTTCATCCGTATCCAGATACACTTTCATGTCGAGCACCTGCCGCATCTGCGGCAAATACAGGGAATGCAGACCGCATAAAACGACATAGGGCTTTGGCGACAGCCTCCGCTTTCGTGTAAATGTGCCTGTTTCATGGTCATAATCCACACGTTTTATCGTATTATTCCCGCGGAGCACTTTTAAATCTTCCGCCTGCCTGTAAAGATAATTGGCACGGGGATTTAAATGCGTCATTTCTTCCCAGTTCCGGTCGCCCCGCTCCCATTTATGGTCGCCGTCTCCCTCCAGTGCAAGCACCCGCTCCTTTGACAAAAGCGCCTCCAGACTTTTTAACAGCCTGGTCTTTCCTGCACCGCTGTCCCCTGCGATACCGATCGTAAAAGGACGGTTCCGCCTGCGGTAATAGGAGTTGCTTCCCACCCCGTAGAGATACATACATACCACCAGAATCAGAAAAAAGCCTACCATCAGCGAAAAGACAATGTCCCTGATTCCTTCGTCGGACAGCTTCAAAAAAGAAAAACTCCTGCCCAGAAAGTATAAATCTACAAACCGTGTCGTGTGGATAAAGACATAATACAAAAGATACAACGCGTTAAATCCGCCGTAAACCAATACCATCTTCCCGCGGTTTTCACCCTGTCTCGCCAGATACAGCATGAAAAACGGCACAATCCAGATAAACCATGCCGGCATTGCCGGAACAAAGACAAGAAACACGGAAAACAGAAGCCCCGTCATACTGATCAGGAGATCGCGGTTCATCTGGTTAACCCGAAAAGCCTGAAAATAGAGAAAAAGTAAAACCAGCACAGTCAGAAGCAGATGCGCGTTTCCATAATCTAAATACACCCTGTTAATCGCCTGCTGTTCTTTGTTGAGCAGAACCATATTAACAAAACCGCTTCCCCAGAACGGCAGCAAAACCACCACCGTCAAAACAATCGGCAGCCCCGTCATCCATATTGCCTTCTTCCAGCCTTTTCTCTTATAAATGTAGAGAAAAAAGAGGGGCAGCGCCGCCGCGATATGAAACTTAGAGGCAAGAGCCAATGTAAGAAAGAGAATAAAGCGCCGCTCGTATACATGCTCCCTTTTCACCACCATACTCATTTCGCTCAGATAATAAACCGCTCCCACCAGAAATACGGTAGGAATCAAATCAAGCTGACCGTGCATGTAAGACGCGTATAAAATAATCGGCGACAAAAAATACAGCGCTAATATATATTTTCTTTTATCTCTGGAAATACGGAACAGATAATATAAACCGAGAAGATCCGCAAAAAGAATAGGAAGTTTAAAGACCAGATTCCTGAAAAATACCGGCATCCCGCTTATAAAAGTAACAAAAACACCGCCGATACACTCCACCAGAAGCATAACAGGCGGATAAGGAAAAGAGGGCAGCAGCCCGTTATCATAGTAGACCTGATACGGATTCTCCCCATGTAAAAAGAGGTCCACAAAAGGAATAAACATCTGATCCTGATAATCGGAAGAAAAAAGCCCCATCAAAAGTAACTTAAATAAGACCCCCACTATAATGGCAGTTCTCAGGTATTTTTGGTAATTTTTCTCCATGTCGAGCGCACGTAACATTTTACAGCCCATATCTTTCTGTACAGTAAAACTCTGATTGCTGCCTTTTATCAGACAGCGCGCACCATTCATCCGGCATCTGATCCGGCAAACTAATTTATTTCTCTGCCAAAATCAGACCTTCTCGCATAAGAAACGCTTTAAAATATGCGAAAGTATTCTGGTACCCCTCGTAGTCCGCAGGCGTTCCCCAGCCAACATAGCGGTTGATATCAAAAATCTTCGCGCGATATCCTAAGTCTATCACATGTTTCACTGTCTGGTCTACATAGAATTCCCCATTGATTCTGTCATTCTCCCGGATCATTTTCTCCGTAGCGTCAAAAAAGACCTTTGCCTTTCTAAACCAGAAAGTTGCTACCACCGCAGGGTCCTCCATAGGGGTATCGGAAATCGCTTTTTTGATGGATGTGCCCGTGATATTGCCCGCTTCATCGGTAAGCATCCAGCCGTAGGCATTGGGGTTTTGCAGCACCGCTTCATTGTGACGGTAAGTAAATACAATACAGTCACACGCCCGCTTCGTCTCCTCAAACGCCGCCCGGTCAATGTCCATCCCATTGTCGCAGCCCGCGATCAGAAGTTCCTCCTCCGGGTCCAAATAATCTTTCGCTAACATACAGGTACATGCCTGCCCCTCCGTGAGCCGGTCAATCGTGATAAACTGCGCCTTTTCATAATATGCCCTGATGGCGTCCTCCACCCCGTCCTCCCGGTGGAATGTGCGGTCCACATAGATCACATTGCTCCCGTCCGCCGCCACCCCTGGCAGATCCTTAGTGGCACAGACAACCATCGGTTTCTCTGTCCCATCGTATCGGTCGATTGTGGGAATCGCCGGTTTATGTACGCGGTAGCCCGCATCGGCAAAGCGCTGCCCTGCGCCCGCCATGGGGATTAAAATTTTTCCATTCCTGCACTGTTTTGGCGCCCTTTCTGTCGTATGCCCTTTTATTTGAAGAATCAAATCCGTCCAATACACAAACTCACGCATATCCTCCGGCGTACCCCACTGACAGAAATACGGCACATCCGTGGGAACCCACACTTTAAGCCCGTCCTCTACCATAAAATTGTAGGGCAGGCTCGCATAATATTCCCCGTTAATGGCGCATTCCTCATGTTCCGTCAGAATCTGACAATATTTCTCCATCACCGCGCCGTCTTTAAAATAGTAGACGCCCGGCGAATGCTTCGCTTTCGTCTTATCCTGCTCAAAGGAATACTTCTCCCGGATTTCCACTAAATTGTCTTCCGCATCTGTCAGACAGGATGCGTAAAAGTTGTCCTGCGGCAAAAGGTTCGGATGAAATCCCGTATAGCAGGGCACCGCCCCGGCGCAGTCCCGCGCTTTCGCCTGTTCTGCAAACTTCTGAAAATCCCATGTCATATAAAAATCACAGTAGTTGATGATGCAGCCGTCCTCTCTGTGAAAACCTTCAGCCGCGCATAACGCCCTGTACGCACGAAGCACATCATACACGGGTCCTTTTTTCACCCAATCTTCTATCGTTACGATGATAGCCCCCGGCGCAAGCGCAAGCAGTTTTCCCTTCATGGAAGGGTCATTCCGTAAATGCTCCCCACGACACACAAAAATAAACTGTACGTCTTCCGGGTACATACCTTTCACAATCCATTCAATGACCGGCTTTCCCATCACCGGGATAAAGGGTTTCAGCTCCCGATAGCCTGCCGCCACAAAACGGGAACCATAGCCCGTCATGGGTATGAATATATTCATATTTTTTATCCCCCATTCATAAAATTCACACTTTCACCATTTTCACTTTATCTATTCTCACATCTGATCACTCATAAACTACTCATAAAATTTCCTATGCCGTCATCGTCTCTATATTTACACTCACTTTAGTTTTACAGTTTTCTGCGGTATTTCTCCGCATCCCAGTTTAAAAGCGCGTCCTGCTGCCCCTCGCTCAGATACTGCATCTCATGGGAGTGGTTTGCCGCCTGCACCTGCGCCGCAAAGCTCATCACATTCTCGATCTCCTGCGCCTTCTTCACACTCTCCGCCAGAATGTAAAAATACCCCTTATAGCAGACCATTGCCGGAATCCCGTTTTTCTCTATAAAAGAGGTAATATCCGCCTCTCTGAAATCATCCGCCAGAAACAACGGTTTTTTCGACCCGTAAACCACACAGTCCGGGCAGAATGCGTGATTCCACATTTCCTCATTCAGCACATCCCCCTCTGCCGTCTCCGGGGACAAATAGCGGTTCTCGGAAAGGTACACAATCCTGTCCGCAAGAGCCGGCATTTCTGCAAAGACATTCCAGAGCTTTGTCGCATTCGGATACGCCTCATAGGAGACTTGTAAATACGCCGCGATCTTTTCCAGTACCTCTTCCGTCCGGGAAATCACACCTTCCGCCAGATCGCCGCTCACCACAAGCCCATGGCTCTCCAAAAAAATGATTTCCGGCGCCCCTGCCGCCTGACAGATTTTATAGTAAGTTTCCGCAAGCGCCGCGCCCGGTTTACGATAAGGCACATAAACCGAATCGGGAAACAGCTCCTCGAGAATTTCCCTGCCGTCTTTTCTTGCCGTCAAAATATTCACTAACGTGGGATGGGAGTGCAGTGTGTACTTCCCCGTCACCGCATGAAGAAACGTCTCAATCGAAGCGCGCCCGCCCGCAATCTGTGCCTTCGTGAGAAGCGCGTTGCCCGCATCCTCCGTCAATACTATCTGTTCCGCCGCCGTATCTGCGGATTGCCCGTCCACCAAAAGATTTTCTTTAAAATAATCCTCAATCAGACGGTAATCAATCTTTGAATAACCGCTGTTCTCGCTCACGTCTGCAAGCTGAAACCCCGAGCTTTTCACCAGCATAACCCGATCGTCCAGTTTTACGGAAGTGTTGCCGCCGCCCGCCTGCGCCAAGTCGTTTCGCATTCCGGCATATTTTGAAATCTGGATAAACCCCTGCATACGATTCTCTCTCCATTCCAAAGCATTCTCAAAAGGCGCTTGCCTTCGTCTCTGTGTCGTTTTGTATCAAACTACTTAGATTATATCAATAATTGGGGATTTTGACATTAAAAAAAATGCTGAGAGGATTAAATTATCCCCTCAAGCATTTTATAATCGGTTCTATATACTTTTTATCCGAAATGTCATAAGAGGCGGACATGACCCTTGCCATTTCTTCCTCTATAGCGGACTTATCCTTTTTCGCCTTGATCGCCTTCACAAACATCCGCATCATCAGCCTTGTCCGCACAGACATATTCTCATAATTAAGCCCTCCCGGGCAGTAAAATACGTTCACCTCCTCTAACTTTGGCTCATTAAAATTTTGTGCGAGCGACTTTTCCACGTCCGAAGTAACCGGGCTCGCGCCGACACAGAACACAATCCGCTTTTTCCCCTTCCACCGTTCCATATTCTCCGTAAACCAGCCGATGTCCTTGATACTGCCCACACACGCCCAGCCTCCGAAAACAATGGCGTCGTATCCTGCCAGATCCTTCTTTTTCGCCTCCGCAAGCGGAAGACATTCCGCTCCTGTCTCCTTTGCAATCCATTCGGCGTACTGCCTTGTAAATCCTGTTTTTGAACTGTAAATGACGATTGTTTTCATCTGCCTACCTCTTCCTGTTTTTGCTATTTTCTAGTGCCTGCTGCCCACTATCACTCACATTTTCCCTATTGGTAATCCTCTTTTCCAAATGATCTATCCCCTCATACAGTTTTGATAATAATATGAAAAGTGTTTCAATCTCCTTGTCCGAATAAACTTCAAAAAGATATTTCAGCTCCTCCTGATATTCTGAAAAATCATTGGCAAAATAATCATTCACTTTTTCTGTTGGACAGATGCACATGGCTCTTGTATCATGAGGGCTCTGCTGAATGGTAACAAACCCCTTTTTTTCCAAAATTTCCGCCAGTTTTTTTATATTCTGTCTGGAACAGCCTAATATATTACCCAACTGCGTAAAGGTTAACGGTTCCCCCGACTGTCGAACAATGGAAAGCAGCATAAATTGTTTCAATGATATCTGGGGAATATGATTGTCAAAAAGCGTCTGTAATTTGTTTGCGGCAATAAATAAACTGCTGAAAATAGCTTTTCTCTGACTTTCTGTCGTATCAGAAAATCGTGCCGTCAGTTCTGCTAACATAATAGACTCCTCTTCTATTGGTAACTTGTTGCTTTTCTTATTATAGTAACAAGTTACCAATATGTCAAGAAAAAGTCTTTAAAAGGAAGAAATATGTTTCTACGGACTTGTCCATAAAAAATCTTCCACAACTTTATTAAACGCCTCCGGGTTCTTATTTGCGATAAAATGATCCCCCGAAATCACGGAAAGCTTCGCATTCGGTATGCTCTGCGCAATGATTTCCGTTTGCTCCTGCTTAATCATATCCTTCGTTCCCACAATGACGAGCGTCGGCGCCTGAATCGCACGCAGTTCTTCGGGCTGAATATTCGGTTCATTCACCATCAATCCCAAAATTTCCATATGGGATTTCGCTTCTTCCGACTTTCTTGCAAACAGTTTTGCAAACCGATAGCCAATCTCTATCGGAATCTGTATGCTTCTCTTGACCCCCTTCGTATCCAGATTCCCGCCGTTTAGGATGAGCGCTTTCACCCGATCCGGATATTTTAACGCAAACTTCATGGCAATATTTGCGCCATCGGAAAAGCCCAGTATGATTGCTTTGTGTATCTCCAGTTTTTCCATCAGTTTTTGTAAGTCCATAGCAAACTGCGCCATGGTAAAAGGCGCCGTCCCCCGCGGGGATTTCCCGTGTCCTCTCGTATCCACCGTAATCACCCGGTATCTGTCGGAAAAATAAGCCACTTGATTGACAAAATAAGCGCCGTTCTCTCCATTTCCGTGCAAAAGTAACAACGGCTCGCCCTCACCCTTCTCCTGATAATATAAATTGATATTCATCATTTTCTCCATTTCTGCCCCGATTCTGCACATACTAAGTTTTTGTCAAACAGCGCGCAGACACAAAATTGGTTTATATCAAAATATTTTCTGTGAAAAGTTCTTCAGATATTTATAGAGCGTGTCCGCCGCAAAATTTTTCCCCCGTCCCCGATCGGAAACAACCTGTATAGACCGCCCCGGGATATCGCCGTCTATCGGTATCTGTGCGAGCTTCCCTTCCCCAATCAAAGGCGCGGCAATCTTCTCTGGCACAAAACCGATACCAAAGTTGTTTTCAATAAGCGGCAGCATAAGATCCGACGTCTCCACTTCCATGTCCGGCTCAAAATCTACACCGTGCTGTATGAAAAAATCTTTATAAAGAGCGTAGGTCGCGCTCTCCCTGCCCAGCCCGATCCACGGATATTTTCTAATATCTTTTAGTTTCAACGAAGTTTTACACAAATCCGTATACTGCGTTCCGCCCACAAGAATTTCCTCAAAATCCAGCACGGGAAACCCCGAAACGGTCGCCGGCAGTTCATAGGGCATGGTAATCACCGCAAAATCCACCCTGCCGCCGGTGAGCTGTCTGACTGTCTCCGGCGTTGTATGATTATGGATTTTGATTTTTACTTCCGGGTACCTCTGCCGGAAATCATGCAGGGCGTCCAGTAAAAAGAGGTGAAGCGCCGTCTCCGTCGTCCCGATCTCCACCGAACCGCCACCTAAAATTGCCGGTTCCCCAATTTCTTCCTGCGCATTCATCAAATGCCTGTAGGCAACCTCCACATGGGAATAGAGTCGTTCTCCTTCTTCCGTCAGACGAATCCCCCTTGCCTCGCGGATAAACAGGCGGCATCCAAGCTGGGATTCCAACAGTTTCATCACACGCGTCACATTAGGCTGGTTACTGCCAAGCGCCGCCGCCGCTCTCGTTATATTTTCGTATTTTGCTACATAGTAGAAAATTTTATAATACTCAAAATTAATATCCATACAAATTTTATATTTCTCCAATATAACATATATATTTTTCACATTCAATAAAATGAATTATAATACGTTCTCGGATATATGTAAATGGAATGTAGGAAAGGACGCGGTATTTATGAATAAGGATTTGACCATTGGAGAACCAAAAAAGGTATTGTGGCAGTTCTGCCTTCCTCTTTTCGGCAGCATTATCTTCCAACAGCTTTATAACATAGCGGACAGCCTTGTGGCAGGAAAATTTATCGGAGAAAACGCACTCGCCGCCGTGGGAAACAGTTATGAAATCACCCTGATCTTCATTGCTTTTGCTTTCGGCTGCAATATGGGATGCTCCGTCATCACCTCCCAGCTGTTTGGCGCAAAAGACTACAGCAGACTCAAAACCGCCGTATCCACCGCCTGCCTTTTCAGCGCTGTCGTATGCGGCGCGCTGATGCTGATCGGCATTTTGGGATGCGATCCGCTGCTCCGCCTGATCCGGACGCCGGAGGAGCTGCTGGCAGACTCGAAACTTTATCTGGATATTTATGTGTGGGGGCTGCCCTTTGTCTTTTTCTACAATATTGCAACCGGTATTTTTTCTGCCCTCGGAGATTCCAAAACCCCCTTTTATTTTCTGGCGGTCTCTTCCACATCAAATATCGCAGTGGATATTCTATTCGTAAAAGCATTTCAGATGGGCGTTGCCGGCGTAGCGTGGGCGACTTTTTTATGTCAGGGCGTCAGCTGCTTTCTCGCCGTACTGACCGTATGGATAAGATTGAAAAAAATTCCCTGCGGCAAAAGTCCGGCTTTGTTTGACGCCGAACTGTTAAAAAAAATTGTGGTAATCGCCGTACCGAGTATTCTCCAGCAAAGTTTTATCTCCATAGGAAACATCCTGATTCAGAGCGTCATCAACGGTTTCGGCGCCTCCGTCATGGCAGGATACTCCGCCGCCGTAAAGCTGAACAATCTGGTTATTACCTCCTTCACTACGATCGGAAACGGTATTTCCAATTTTGCCGCACAGAATCTGGGCGCCGGAAAATACAGCCGTCTGAAAGACGGTTTCCGTGCCGGCATCAAAATGGTGTGGTGCCTGTGCATTCCCTTCTGCGCCCTCTATATTTTTCTCGGAAAATATTTGCTCCTTTTGTTCATGGAAGGAGACGCGGCAGCGGCTATGCTGACGGGACGGCAATTTCTGTGGATTCTGTCGCCGTTCTATTTTGTTGTATCCGCCAAGCTGATCGCGGACGGTATTCTCCGGGGCATCAGCGCCATGCGGCAGTTTATGGCAGCCACTTTCACAGACTTGGCGCTGCGCGTGATTTTGGCGTTTCTCCTGTCCGACCTGACACAGAGCGCCATCGGTATCTGGTTCGCATGGCCTGTGGGCTGGACGATCGCCACCGCCATTTCCATCTGGTTTTACCGCAAAGAGTGCCGGAAATTCCCGAAGTAAAGGCTGCATTTCGTAAGCATTATCGTGTCCGAAAAGTTTATTGCAGTCAATACATATTCGGAGTCCGACTCTCTTTTACAGGTAATACTCAGAATTTGTACTGCATAAAGTTCCCGTTCTTCACAAACCCGAAATCCGTGTAAAGCAGTACGCCCATATCCGAGGCGGTAATCTGCACACAGCCGCAGCCGTATTCTCTCGCCTCCTCCACCACGCGCGTCAATAAAGCCTTTGCAATGCCCTGTCTGCGGTATTCATCGGAAGTATACATACTGGAAAGAAGCCCGATCCTTCCATTGGGACAACTGAAATACGGCGGCTTTTCCACAAAGGACATGCCGCTTGTCCCCACAATTTTTTCCCCGTCAACGGCAAGCCATGACACAAACGTACCGTCCGACATATGCCGCCTGTAATAATCAAATAAAGCCGGCTCTAAATCAATCTCCTCGGTCGCTCCCTCTTCCCGGAGCTGACGAATTCTCATTTCTATGAAAGTCTCCAGATCGTTTTCTGTCAATTTTCTATACTGTACTGCCATGGTTATTTCCCCTTCTATTTCCTCCTTAGTGTTAATTCAAACATTATATCCCCTACTTTGCTACCTTACGATCTTATACCCGCAAATATCGAGAATCCATTCACAAAACAGCGCGTTCGCCCAGGAAAACCATTCCCTCGTATAGCGTGACGGATCATCCACATGCATACTCTCATGCATCAGACCCGTCCCGGCATCCGTTTCCGACAGCATCCGCAAAATATCTTCCCTCTCCCTCTCATCCGCCGAAGTCATTCCCTGCATAATAAGAGCCAACTGCCAGACATGCCTGACCGGCGTGTGGGGACTGCCAATCCCACAGGAAAATTTTCCCCGATAGTAATAGGGGTTAGCCTCACTCAAAATAAAGCGTCTTGTATTCCGTATAACCTCAGCGTCACCACGATATCCCAGATAAGGCAAAGAAAGCAGGCTGGGAATATTGGCGTCGTCCATCAAATTATACTGCCCGAAACCGTCCACCTCGTAAGCATAAATTTTTCCGTAATCCTCTGTCTCAACAATCCCGTACCTCCCGATTCCTTCTTCGATCTGCTGTCTGAGACAGGCGGCTTCCGTCTGCATCTGTTCACTATGATATACTATTTTCTCAATCTCTTCCAGATACCCCAGCACGATTACGGCAAACATATTGGAGGGAATCAGATAGCCATATGTGCAGGCGTCGTCGCTGGGACGGAAACCCGACCACGTCAATCCGATATCACCTTTCACTAGCGCGCCTTTTCCTTCCCGCGATAAGGTATCCGTAAAATAAGTATTTTCCCGCACAAATCGGTAAGACGAATTTTTCTCATGGTTCTGTTCCCGGCGGAAAGTCTGTATTATTCTGTCCGCTCCCCGCTGAAAATCCTCGTTAAACTGGCTGGTACAGCCTGTATTCTTCCAGAGCAGATAAGCAAGCTGAATCGGATAACATAGAGAATCCACCTCATACTTGCGCTCCCACAGCCAGTCATTTCGCTGTAAGTCATTCTTATCCCAGCAGGCGCCGTTTGCGGTTTCATTGAAAGCGTTGGCATATGGGTCAATGTTGATATAAAAAAATTGTCTCCTCACCACTCCGGCAATCAGTTTAGCCAGAGCCGGATCTTTCTTTGCGGGAATGAGATAGGGGCGCATCTGTGCCGTAGAATCCCGCAGCCACATAGCGGGAATATCACCCGTAATCACATAGGTACCTCCATCCGCAGGTTCCCGTACTGTCGTATGTAAGGTGTTCGCATAACATTTCTCAAACAGATAGGAGAGTTTTTCCCGCCCCTGCAATTTTTCTTTTACTTCCCGAATCAGATTGTCTACGGATTCCCATTTTCTATGTTCAATCATATTTATGTATCTGCCTTCCCGTCAGCTGCCTCTAAATTTATCATGGAGACAATCTGTTTCTGCATCTCCTCCACCGTTTCCACCCTGACTCTGCCGATTTCGTTTCGCGCTTTTTCAAAATCAATATCCGGAAACATCTTTTCACAAAATTGATTGGTATCAGGCGACGCCCCCATCAACGCTATGACCAGAGAATCCTTATCTAATTGTCTCAATATTTCTTTTAGTTCTTTCTCGGGAATGGCAGAAATCTGCTCAAAATCCACGATTCTCTGCGGCCGGATTTTAGGCTCTAATATATCGTTAATTGAAATGTCATACAGCTTAGATATCTTTAACAGGACATCCACATCGGGAACCGTTACCCCCGTTTCCCATTTAGAAACCGCCTGCCTCGAAATATCCAGTCTTGCCGCCAGCTCTTCCTGTGTGTAATTACGACATTTGCGCAAATGCTGTAAATATTTCGCTGTCAGATTTATGTTCATACGAAATTTTCCTTCCAAGTTGCCTGATTCGCAGTGCACGCTCGCAAAACCTGCGGTTGCTTTCACGAACATTATAACCTGAAAAAAGAAAATAAGAAAGAACCTCACGAGCGCAAAAACGCAAACAGGAGGCTCAAAACCATACCGGATCTGCCCTCCTGCTTACTGCAAAATCGCCTGCTCCAGCACATACAGCGCCTTTTCGTTCTCCTCCAGACAATGTGCCATCACCGCCTCATTACCCCGATCCGCCAGAGGCGTGGTGTCAGCCCCAAGCTGGACGAAGCAGATATAGTCGTTGATTGTCTCGATACGGGATGCTCTTGCCTTGCTCAGATTTTGCGGATAATTTTTATTCTGCTCAATCAAGCCGCTTCGGTAGGTTTCAATCGCCTGCTCGATTGTTCCCACGTAATCCTCTTTTGCGTGAATGATGATCATGGTATCTATGTGCGCGTCAAGCATCTGCCTCTCCGCCAGAAAATCCACATACATATCCTCCGTGATTCCTGTCAGCCTTTCCAGCTCCGCCGCCGATAAATTGACTTCCGGCCAATAGTTATCTCCAAGGAGCTCTTTTACTTCCTCCTCCAGCTCCGGCAAAGTATAAAACTGCCGCTCCTCCTCTCCATCCCAGAAAAGCGGAAAATTTCCCGCCTCCACTTCCTCCGCTCTCTGTTCCCCGACCGTTTCCCGTCCGTCTACCAAATCTTCTTCCGCCAGTTCCTCCTGTCCGCAGCCGGATAATAAAAGGAAACAAAAAATCACGATCATAATTGTTAATTTATGCATGATAATCCTCCGTTTTTCCGATTTTAACTTCAATATTTGTTTTGATTTCTTCCGCGCGGCATATGCACCGCCACCGTCTGATATCCTCTGTATGAAAAATCAATTCTTCGGATATCATTTTAATTTGTAAGCGGCAGTCTAATTTGGTATACTATATCAGAAACAGGAATCCTGCTGCTTCACACTATTATTTTTTACCTGTATTTACAAATTTATGTATTTTCAGAGAGGAATTTCGGAAATTTATGCTGTTTAATTCCTATATCTTTATCTTCATATTTCTACCCGTTGCGCTGATCGGGTGGTACGGGCTTAACAGACTCGGGCGGTATAGGCTGGCAAGCCTTTTTCTGTCCGTCATGTCCCTGTGGTTCTATGCTTATTTCAATGTTCGTTATCTCGCCATTATCCTGTGCAGTATCGGGCTGAACTACTTGTTGAGCTTCGCTTTGAATCGAGCACAGGCAAAATATCCTCTCTCGGATGCAGGTACCGTTGTTCACGGCTCTGCGTGTGGTACCGACGGTGAAACAAGGAGAAATACCGCATCAGATAAGGCTCCTCTCTCCGTCTCCGGGAAAATCGGTCTTCTGACAGGTCTTATTCTGAATCTTGGCATTTTATTTTACTTCAAATATTATGACTTCTTTATTGAAAACATAAATCTTGCCTTCCATTCGGATTTTAATTTGAAGCACATCCTGCTGCCTCTTGGTATCAGCTTTTTTACCTTTCAGCAGATGTCCTATATCATTGACCGGGCGCTTGGCAGATGCAGGCACTACGATTTTATCAACTACCTGACCTTTGTGACCTTTTTCCCGCAGTTGATCGCCGGACCAATCGTACTGCACAGCGAAATCATTCCTCAGTTTGAAGACCCTGAAAGACGCCGTTTTGACAGCGCCTCTTTTGCGCGTGGCATTTACTTGTTCGTTCTGGGGCTTGCCAAAAAAGTGCTGCTCGCGGACACGTTTGGACTGATGGCAAACTTCGGCTTTGCGCAGACTTTCTCACTGGACGCAATATCCACTGTTTTTGTGATTCTCGCTTACAGCTTTGAACTCTACTTTGATTTCAGCGGGTATTCCGATATGGCAATCGGTCTGGGCAGAATGTTCCATGTGGAACTGCCCTTAAACTTTGATTCGCCCTATCGTTCCTGCAGCATCAAGGAATTTTGGCAGCGGTGGCACATTACGCTGTCGCGGTTCTTTATCACTTATGTGTATATTCCGCTTGGCGGCAGCCGAAAAGGACGCGCGCGTATGCTTCTCAATACTTTTATTGTCTTTTTGCTGAGCGGGCTCTGGCACGGCGCGGCATGGACTTATGTGGCGTGGGGCGCCATGCAGGGGCTGCTGGTTGTATTGGATAATCTCAGTGTTGTGGGCATTCGCGGCAGGGAAGAAAAACGTCCTTCCCGTTTTCACATCCCCGCGCCTATTGGCTGGATCATTACCTTTACTCTTTTTAATCTCTCGCTCTTTTTTTTCAGAAGCAGCAGTATGCTGGCGGCAGGACAGCTTTTCAAAAACCTCCTGTCCCTGCGCTTTAACGGCAAACTGTTTGAGATTGCCGCACAACTCGACATCTCGGAAATATATGTGCTCAAACAGGCTCTGGAACTGGCGGCTCCGGCAGCGGTTAATTACCTGTACCTGTTTGTTATGCTTGCATTGTTTGTGCTGGCGTTTTACCTGATTTTCCACAAAAATGCCTACGAGCGTGCGACCCGCAACGAGTTAACTTCCGGCAGGTGCTGGGGTATTTGCATTTTATTCATATGGTGCGTGATTTCCCTGTCGCAGGTAAGTACATTTTTGTACTTCAACTTTTAGCAACAGTATGATCCTGCACAAATAATAAAAAGGGCTGCATAATCTGCGCAACAAATTATGAATTGCACGGTCAAACCAACGAAAGGCATAAATCCATGATTTCAAACAAAAAATTTATTCAATCGTTTTTCATAAGAACGCTTATTCTCCTCGCGGCGATAATCGGTGCGGTTGTACTTTTTGACCCCTTTTACCAGTATCACAAACCGCTGCCCGGTTTGAAAGCTGTGCTGACGGACAAGGAATACCAGTGTGTGGGGACGCTTCGAAACTTTGATTACAATGCGCTGATCGTGGGTTCCTCCGTCTGTGAAAACTATAACAACGGTTGGTTCGACCAAGGATTTGACTGTCAGACCATCAAGGCGATCCGTTCCTACGGCGCCACCGCAGATTTGAAGGTGCTTCTGGATATCGCTTACGAGAATCACGAGCTGGACTATGTCTTTTACAATATAGATCCCTCTTCTCTCTCCGCCAGCGACGAACCCACCTATGTCTCCACGGGCTGCCCGATGTACCTCTACGACAAAAACCATTTCAATGATTATCAATATACGCTGAATAAAGATGTGATGATGGAAAAAATTCCCTATATGCTGGCATTCTCCCTTATCGGGGACTATGACGAGGGAGACTCCTACAACTGGGCACAGTGGAAATATTTCGGCGCGGATATGGCCACAGGAATGTATGCCAGAAAACCTTCCGTCGCGCAGATGCAGCCGGAAACTGCGACCGTGGATGCTCTCGAAAAAAATATCGCGCTTTTGACGGAAATGGTTGAGACGCACCCGGATACAACATTTAAATTCTTTTTCTCACCTTACTCCATGCTCTGGTGGGACAACGCCTATCGGACAGGGGAGCTGGACTCAGTCATTTACAATGAAAAACAGACGGTAAAGGCGCTGCTTGCCTACGACAATGTGGAAATATATTATTATCAGGACGCAAAAGAAATTATTACGAATTTAGACCTATATATGGACATGATCCACTTCTCCAAGGATATCAATTACTGGGTTTATGACAAGCTGGCAAAGGGAGAGGACCGACTGACTGCAGAAAATTATGAGGAGCGGCTGGACGGTATGCGCGCCCTGTCGGATGAGATTGTAAGGAATGAGATTCCAAAATTTTATAAAAATGGTGATTCGGAATGAGTAAAAAGTGCAGGCAGTGGTTTAGGCAGAGAGGCATACATCAACTGGTGCAAAGAGCAGAAAATTGAATTAAAATAATTTTATCCAATATTATACAAAAGAAAGGGACAAGACCAATTATGAAATTTATCTCATGGAATGTAAACGGACTCAGGGCTTGTGTAGGCAAAGGCTTTTTGGATTTTTTTAAGGAAGCGGACGCGGATATTTTCTGCTTACAGGAAACCAAGCTGCAGGCGGGACAGATTGACCTCGAACTGCCGGGCTACCATCAATATTGGAATTACGCGGAAAAGAAAGGCTATTCCGGGACCGCCATCTTTTCAAAAGAGGAGGCATTGCAGGCCACTTACGGCATCGGTGTGGAGGAACATGACCACGAGGGGCGCGTCATCACGTTGGAATATCCCGACTTTTATTTCGTTACCGTCTATACGCCCAACTCCCAGAACGAGCTGGCTCGTCTGGATTACCGTATGAAATGGGAAGACGACTTTCTCGCCTACCTGAAAAAACTGGAAGTATCCAAACCTGTCATTTTCTGCGGCGATTTGAACGTAGCACATAAGGAAATCGACTTAAAAAACCCGAAAACCAATCGCAAAAACGCCGGATTTACAGATGAAGAGCGGGGAAAGTTCACAGCTCTTGTGGATGCCGGATTTATTGACACTTTCCGTTATTTTTATCCTGATCTGGAGGGCGTTTATTCGTGGTGGTCCTACCGTTTCAGCGCGCGGGCAAAAAACGCGGGGTGGCGCATCGACTATTTCCTCACTTCCTCATCTCTGGAAGGCAGATTGCAGGACGCTTTCATATACAATGAAGTGATGGGATCCGACCATTGCCCGGTGGGGTTGATAATACAGTAATTCACAGAAAATCCACCGACTCCACCTTGTCCGACTTCGTGATAATCTCATAAATCTCCGTATTTTCTATAGCTCTTTTTGTGTGTAAAATCAGATAAGCCGACACGCTGTCCCCGATTCTGGAGGTGCTGATTTCCATGGAATCTACGGCAATGTCAGCAGCCTTTAAATCCTGAATGATCACGTGCAGATACCGGCTTTCCTCCAGATCAATAATCACATTATAGTATCTGGAATTTCTGGTGGCAAAACGCTCCACAAAGGGAAGCACATGCAGACAGAACAGCATGACGAGCGTAATCAGCACGCCGCCTTCCACAAATCCAATTCCCACCGCCAGACCGATGGCCGCGCTCGCCCAGAGCGTCGCCGCCGTCGTCAGTCCCCTGACCCGGTGATTACTTATGATAATCGTTCCCACGCCGAGGAAACCAACCCCGCTTATGACCTGCGCCGCCAGACGGTTCATGTTGGCAAGTCCCGGAAAGTGAATCTGGATATACTGCTCCGTCAGCATGACAAGCGTTGCTCCCAAGCAGACCACCGTCATCGTCTTTGTGCCCGCGCCCCGGTGTTTCATGCCGCGGTCCAGACCAATAATTCCTCCGAGAATCATGGACGCTATGACCCGTATGATAAGATTTTGTGCCGTCCACTCCGAAAAATCTCCGAATATCATCTTATCCCCCATATCCTATAATGCATCTTCTATCTTTTAATGCGGTACCTTTTCTTTTTTTATTCCTGTTTCAATAATATACTTTTTCTAACTAAAATACCCCCAAAGTAAATTCAAATTTTTAGTGAAAATCTTATGGCATACCAAACAAATTCTTAATCGGATTGACTCCCTTCGCCTCCTGCAGAATCATCTCCTGCTCCCCGGCAAGATACGCTTCCAGTTTCTTGATCTCCTCCTCGTTAAATCCCTCCGCCTTCTCAATCTTACCGCTCGGCACGATTCCTTCCGCCCAGTCGTTGTCCCGCAGGAAGGAAACCCTTGCGAAAGCTTTTCCCTCTTTATGAATCATGCTCGTCACAAGCATTTTGATATCATCCGAGAGAACAGGCACCGCCGTTTCTTCCTGAAGTTCCGTATCTGCTATAATCACCTTCTTTGAAGCTGCCGGCGACGCTTTTTCCGATACCGCCGTATCCGGCTCCTCCTCATCCGCAGTGATTACTTTCTTTAAAATTACTTTTCCGTCATCCATCCCTGTCATTTTGTTCACCCTTTACACAATTTCAATTTCTGATGCCGCTTCTCTCTATATATGAATCCGCAAAACGGAACTCACAACTAAACGAAGCTCGGTTTATATAGTACAGTTTCAGTGTAACACATATTTTCAGATATGTACAAAGATATACGGACAAATTCGGAGCGCTGTCTTACAGCCTTTTTCGCTTACATCAAAAATTTGGTCATTCACAACATTTTTTCTGAAAAGAAAGGGCATTTTACAGATTATCATGTATACTTATCTTATGATAAACGGGGAAAAGCAGATGAAAACAGTAAAGATTGCAATATGTGACGACGAAACCGCCCTGCGGGAAATGCTGCGGCGAAAAATAGAAAAACATTGTCAAAACGCCGGGATGCATTGTCAGATTTTCGACTTTGATTCGGGAGAAAGTCTGCTTGCGCTCCCCGCGGAAAACGTGCCGGACGTACTTTTTCTGGATATCCAGATGCCCGGCAAGAACGGGATGCAGACTGCAAAAGAATTGCGCATCAAAAATCAGGATATGATTCTTATATTTGTGACGGCGTTGTCAGAATATGTCTACGAAGCGTTTGACGTAAACGCCTTTCACTACTTGGTAAAGCCTTTTGACGACAAAAGACTGTACGAAGTGTTAAACAACGCCCTGCTGCAATATGCTAGACAGACGGAAAAATCTGACCTGCAAACTCCTACAAAAAAGACAGCGTCCCAACACAATCTGGCGCACCCGATAACAAACGCAGACGGGAAAAATAGCTTGACTGCACCCCGCGCAATTCTCGTAAAAAGAGGCGGTCTCTCCACAAGGGTACTGCTCCCGGACATTATTTACGCAGAAGTTTTCAACCGCAAGGTCCTGCTTCACACCGTAAACGGCGATATCGAATATTACGGAAAGCTGACAGAACTCTCCGAACAGACCGGGGCGGATTTTTACCGCACCCACCGCGCTTATCTGGTAAATTTGCAGTATGTGGAAAAATATAGTGCCGATACGGTCTGGCTGGAAACGGACGCCGTTCCCATGTCCAAAAAGCAGTTTGCCGGGTTTGTACGACAGTATATGCAGTATATCAGCCGTACAAACGGCAAGGGGGCAGGCAGATGAACGATTTGGAACAATATTATGAAATAGTAGACCATATTTACTCGCTCACCACGATACTGTTAACGGCATATTGTTATGCCTCTTTGGCAAAACCGTTTCTCTTAGATACTTCATCCGGTCGTTTGCAAAAATCACGGACGTGGCTGGTAGCTGCAGCTTATGCTTGTATTATGCTGTTTCTGCATTATATGCCCTATTATATCAATGCCATTCTCGCCTACGGCATCGGCATTTTGGGGACATTTTTTGTCATGTGCCTTCTTAATCCTGTATATATCCGTCAGAAACTCTTTCTTTCCATTACTTTTTTCAGTCTGCGCTGGCAGGCATGGCGCATTGTCGGACAGACGGTATTTGCTTGGCATCCGTTAATATATAAATTCATTTCCAATAATGATAAGATTGTATGGTTTCGCGTTTATGTGATAGAATGTGTGCGTGACTCACTGTTTGGCTTTTTCTTAATGTACGTCGGCGTGCGGTTCCTATTACGGGTTTACGGAAAAAAACAGGAACACATGAAGCTGCGGGAATTTTTGATTCTGACTATCCCCTCTTTGTCCGGCATATGCGCTTACGTGATGATTTTTTTCTATTATAATGTATACACAAGCGCGCTCGAGCAGGCGTCTCTGTCTGTAAAAATTGGTTACGAAATGCTGATTGGGATTTATGCAGTCATTTGTTATGCAACAAACCTTGCCATCATCTGGCTGTTTCGCCAATGGAAAACCGAACAGGAGGAAGATAGGCAGCGGGAAATATTCTCCAGACAGATGCAGGACTTGGAATCCCACATTACAGAGGCGGAACGTCTCTACAAAGACATGCGCGCCCTGCGCCACGACATGGGCAATCACCTGATGACCCTCAAACAGCTTTACACACAGGGGGAATCCGAGGAAGCGCAAGCCTATACAGCAGCACTGCAGGACCAGATGCAGGCAGCGTCTTTTGGAATCTCAAGCGGCAATCCTGTGACAGATGTCATTCTCTCCGACCGCAAAAAGGAAATGGACGAAAAAGGCATTGTCTTTACCTGCGACTTCCATTACCCTGCCGACAGTGAAATCAATGCCTTTGATATCAGTATTATTTTAAATAACGGGCTCTCCAACGCCATTGAAGCAGCCGAACGGGAAAACTCTCCCGACACGCACATTTTCCTCTCCTCTTACCGCAGAAAAAATATGTATATCATCGAAATCGCCAACAGCTTTACAGGCGAGCTGAAAACAGACGAGCAGAGCAGACTTCCCGTCACCACAAAAGAAGGGGAAGGGCACGGTTTCGGTCTTAGCTCCGTCCGCCATGCGGCGCGAAAGTATCTGGGCGATATCGAGATCAGCAAAGAAATATTTCAACAGGAGGAGTGTTGCATGCTGCGGGTTATGTTACAAACAATAAAAGGCGAATAGTGCTGTATCCGTTCAAACCTTGCACAACACCATCCGCCTTTTAAAGAGTGAGGAAACTCATTTAAATTTCTTTATTAACTCCTGTACCTCATTCATAGTCGGCATCACCCGGAGCGCTCCCTTGCGGGTCGTGATAATGGACGCCGCCGCATTGGCGAAGACCAGCATCTCCCGCAGGCTGTCCTCATCAAATCCGTCCAGACCACACTGCAATACATAATGCAGACAGCAGGCGCCGAACGTGTCCCCCGCCCCCGTCGTCTCTATTGTATTTTCCTGCAAAAACGGCGCGACTTCCACCCGTAAATCCTTATAATAGGCGCGGCTCCCGTCTTTTCCCATAGACAGTACAATCAGTGGAATGTCATACTGTCCGCGCAGCTTACAGATACCGGCATCGAAGTCTTCCTCCCCGGTAAACCATCGAATCTCATTGTCGGAAATTTTCAGGAAATCGCATTTGGAAAGCCCGTAAGCCGTCTGCTCTTTCGCCTCTTCCAAAGAATCCCATAAAGGTTCCCTCAGATTCGGATCGAAGGAAATAACCGCCCTAGCTGCTTTTGCCGTTTCCACTGCCTTCTTCGTCGCCCGCCTGACTTCCTCGTGGGTCAAGGACAGGGTGCCAAAATGAAATATCTTCGTATCCCGCAGGATATCCTCATTTACTTCGTCCTCCCGAAGCATCATATCCGCGCCGGGATTTCTGTAAAAGGAAAAGTCTCTGTCCCCGTCCGGAAATGTCTCCACAAATGCCAACGTTGTCCTGACGTCTTTGTCTGTCACCAGATTGGAAACGTCAATTCCCGCCGCCGCCACAATCTCTTTCAGACGGTTTCCGAAAATGTCCTGCCCCACTTTGCCGATAAACGCAGTCTTTCTTTCCAGTTTTGCCAACATGGCGAGCACATTGCACGGCGCACCGCCGGGATTCGCCTCGTAAATCGGATTCCCCTGTCCGCTGGTACCGTTTTCCGTAAAGTCAATCAACAGTTCTCCAAGTGCAGTCACGTCGTATTTCTTCATTCACCGTTCCCTCCCATTTAGTTTAATGCGTACTTCACGACGTCCATCGTCACATCCCCGTCCGCAAAGAAAGAAATACCGTCCGCCGCAAGATCGGTGTATAAAGTTGCGCTCAACACATACTCTCCGTCGTTCACAAACACTTCCACACTGAATCTGTCCAATATGATACGCATCTTTATATTACCATCTTTGTTGCGCACTTGGCAACGCCGCTGATGAATAATGGCACGCCTTGAACCCGAAAATTTTCTGTCTATCTTGACAATGGATTCGTACGGTCTGAAGCTGACGGAGGTATGGTATGTATCATTCTGCGCAAACCGCACAGCAAACTTATGGTAAATATTTTCCGCATCCGCAGGAAACAGCGTCAGTTCCATGTCCACTTTCCTGCCTTCCACCCCGGCAAGCTTTATCACATCGTGGAAAGTCACATTTTCATGCCGCACCTCTTCTCCTCGCAGATTTTCCAGCTCGCGCACAGGATTCTGATACAGTCTGCCGTCACGTATCGACAATTCTCTCGGCAGGCTCATCTGCCCAAACCACGGCTGATCGGGCGCATGGAGATTACAGGTATCCCAGTTCTGCATCCACCCGATCATCACTCTCCTGCCGTCCGGCGTAAGCAAAGTCTGTGTCGCGTAAAAATCAATCCCGTAATCTGTCGCCTGATTATATTCCTCCGTAAAGGTATCGCTGTCTTTATCGTAGGAGCCGATCAGACATAAGGTACCGTTTCCGTTGTGATACTCAAAGCCTTGCGGCAGCATATCCATGGGACTGGTGAGCAGCACCGCCTTGCCGTCCAGCTCAAAGAAATCGGGGCATTCCCACATCATACCGTAACGTTTATTGTTCGCCGCCAGTATTTTTTCATACTTCCACCTAAATCCATCCTCGCTGCTGAAGAGGAGAATCTGTCCGTCCCTCTCCGGCGTGCAGTTTCCAACGACACAACGGTAAGCGCCGTCAGCCGTCTTCCAGATCTTGGGGTCGCGGAAGTCAAACTTGCTCCCGTTATCCGGCAGATCTTCCTTTGTAAGCACCGGGTTGCCCGCGTACTTTTCATAATCCACACCGTCGCCCACCGCAAGGCATTGTGTCTGCACGTCGCGCATACTGCCGTCCGGCTGCGTCTCCCTGATTACACCCGTGTAAATCAGCAGCTGCCGACCGTCCGGCAGAACTGCCGCGCTGCCAGAAAAGCAGCCGTCCCTGTCAAAATCCGCGTCCGGCGCAAGCGCCGCCGGAAGGTACTCCCAGTGCAGCAGGTCCTTGCTCACCGCATGACCCCAGTGCATCGGTCCCCAGTGGGAATCGTAGGGATTGTACTGATAAAAGAGATGATATTTCCCTTTGTAATAGGAGAACCCGTTGGGATCGTTCATCCATCCCACTCTTGCCGCCAAATGAAATCCCGGTCGATTCTCGCTGCCGATTTTTTTCTCCATTGTCTCTTCATATTTTCTGGCGTCACGCAACGTCTGGCTTATCATAAAATACCTCCATGTCCATTCTTTTCACAATCTTACCCATCGGTCATTTCCCACTCTTTGTTTTCCGCTTGTGTCTACGGATATTATTCTGCGGGAGTTTTGCCGGAATAACGGTCATACGCGTTCTGATATGCGGTCAACAGTTTCTCCATACCGCACTTCTTCGTCAAATGTTCAATATAAGCGTTCCACTCCTCATCCGTGGGACCGCCGTTTTTGATCCACAATCCTTCCTGCTCGGAAACCGCACTCTCAAAATTCCCCTTATACCAGTCGATATCATCCAGCTCTCTTCCCGTGAACACACAGTCCACAGGATAAGTCGCGGTATCGTCCACATAGGGCATCCAGAAATCATACAAGTCCGTCAGCCGCTCAATAGCGCGATCCTCCATCTTAAAGGTCGTCTGATAGTAATCGCTGAGAATCAGTTTGGGTCCTGCCACTTCGCACTCGCCTTTTAACTCGCCGGAACTTTTTCCGTACTTTTCCTGACTCTCCTCATCAGAAATACTCAGCCATACGCCGTTTTCGTCCTGCCCTGTAAAATAAGTGCCAATCGGACCATACTGCATCTGCATCACGATTTCAGGATCATACCACCTGTCATAAAATTTTAGAAGATTTGCCGGACTTTTGCAAGCCTTCGTAATATTGAGCTGCCCGCTGTTAATACCGCCGCCTGTGCGGATTGTTACATTGTGCGTACCGTCCGGTCCGTCGAGAATCGGCAGGAATACATAATCCTTCGTGTAATCGCCCATCAACTCTTCTTTCATATAACGTTTCATATATCGTTTCATTTCGGACTTTACATGCCTGTTTTTTTCCTTTAATAACAATATATCAAGTGAATTTCCTGCTGTTGCAACCGGATTTTTTCGTTTATTCCCTGTCTGGCTGCCTGTTTATCAAGTACATTTCATGAAGTTTCATATATACGCATGAAACAGAAAAGAGGCTGTTATGAAATCAGAACATTCCGTTCCTACTATGAAAGATGTGGCAAGAGAAGCCGGCGTTGCGCTGGGAACTGTTTCCAAAGTGGTAAACGGCATTCCCGTCGGGGAATCTTACAGGCTCCGCGTGGAAGAGGCAATCAAAAAATTAAATTACCAGGTCAACAGCTACGCGCAGGGTTTGAAGGCTAACAAGACCTATACTGTCGCCCTTCTGCTTCCCAACACGGAGGATCCTTTTTTCGCCTCCCTCGCTTACCATATCAATCTCTCGCTCCTGAAACGCAGATACCGTATGCTGTTATGCTGCACTGTTAACTCCGACCAAGAACAGGAATATATCACCATGGCGCAGCAGAATAAAGTGGACGGCATCATCGGGCTGACCTACAATCCAAATCTGCAGATTGAGGAAAATACCCCTTTTGTCGCGATCGACCGCTCCATGGGCTCCAAAATCCCCTGTGTGGCGAGCGATAATTTTGCCGGTGGCCAGCTTGCCGCGGAGAAGCTGGCGGACCTTGGCTGCACCAACGTCGCATTTCTCCGCATAGGCTCCTCGCTGGACAATGGGCCTAACAAGCGCAAAGCCGGTTTTGAAAACGGCTGTCTCTCAAGGGGACTTTCCTATAAAATGAAAATACTGAATGACGGGGAACCTTTTGAGGAGTTCACGCGGTTTCTTTCCGAGCATATGCATGACGGCAGACTCTCTTTTGACGGGATTTTTTGTGTGACGGACAGACTGGCTTATCTCATTATAAAGACGCTCCGCCAGTTAAATCTGCGCGTCCCGGAGGACGTACAGGTGATCGGCTTTGACGGCATTCGGGTTTTTCCGGGGGCAGAACATGTCTGCTCCACCATTGTGCAGCCCGTGCCGGAAATTGCCGAAATGTGCGTCAATCTGCTCTTACAGGAAAATATATCCGCCAAACCGCCGCTCGTCTGCCTGCCCGTCACCTATGTAAGCGGCGGAACCACACGGGAGGGTGAGATATAACACGGCTGACGGGTAAAATCTGTTACAAAGTACAACAGTTAGGCTACAATTCCAATTTTCTTAATTGCAACCTGAAATTTCCGTCCAAGAGAGAAAGTGGAATACAAACAAAAAACAGGAGCCAGGGTTTAAAAATACATCGCCTATACCTTCACAACGATTTAAAGTTCTTCCACAACATGATCTCTTGATAAACCTTGCTGCCGCGACGAAATAAAGGACAGAGAAGAAGATGACATACGAATTTTATGTCTGCGCGCACCCGACGAAATGACATCTTCTGTAATTTTGACAACATCTATGAGTGGAACGTGCGCGGGAAAGGAGCATTTATGAACATAAACGGAATAGGCGGCGCGGGCGCGTCCCAGAACACAGCGGGAATGACAGCAGGCAAAAGTGGGCAGATGGATGCGGAGAGCAAAAACCTGCAGCAGCAGATTGAAAAACTGCAAAATGATTTAAAAGAAGTTTCTTCCAATCAGGAGATGCCTGCGGACACGAAAATGAAAAAGCGGCAGGAAATCCAAAAACAGATCAGCGAACTGCAGATCCAGCTCCGCCAGCATCAGATTGACGTAAAGCGGGAAGAGCGGGAAAAGAAAAAGGAAAAATCCTCCTTCGATGATCTGATGGGTACCCAGAAGCAGAAGACCCAGAATGAGAATCCGAATGCCAGTATGTCTACAAGCAGCATGACCGCTATGGTTTCCGCGGATGTCTCCATGAAGCAGGCGAGCGTACAAGGAAGTACAGCTCAAAAAATGGAAGGTAGGGCAAATGTTCTGGAATCTGAAATTGCGTTAGATTCCAGCAGAGGTGGCAGCAGCAACGTGGGACTGAAGGAAGCCGAACTTGCAGACGCGAGAGAAGCGGCGCAGAAAGCCACCTCCGACCAGCTCGCCTCTCTGGCAGAGACAGGCGAAGAACTCAGGAGCGCTTCTGAGAAGGAAAATGCGGATAGCCGCGCAGAGAACAAAGAAAAGGATGAGAAGAATGTGTCTGACAAAGACGATGAAAATCAGACGGAAAACGTCTCTGATACTCCCGACGCTGAAGTCCTGCAGACACAGGCATCTTACGGCTATCATCCTGTGGACGTGAGACTGTAAAAATGTCGCCCGAAGGCGATGGAGAAATCAGACTTCCCCTTTTGATTTCTCCACCGCCAGATATTCGGAAGACACATAATAGGGCTTCAACTCCACGTCAAGCGCATCCTCGATCGTCGCGTAAATCTGGTTCCAAGTGAGCGTCCAGAGCGAAGTGCCGTCCCCCTGAATGATAACCGGCTTTCCCTCCATCATGCGCTTAATAACTTGCCAGAACCCGTTTTTTCCGTGCACTCCGAGAGGAATATGCCGCTCATCATATGTGTGGCTGGGGCGTACAATCGTGACAGGAAATCCTTCCTCCCGGTATTTTTTCATCAGAATAGTTCTTCTCACGCTATCCTTTCAGTTTTTCGCTGAAATTTGACATTGCCTCGGAAATCTTAATCTGCTGCGGGCAGACTTTTTCACAGCTCCTACACCCGACACAGGCGGAAGGATGCTTTTCCTGTGGTACTGCAGAAAGCGCCATCGGTGCGATAAATCCGCCGCCCGTAAAGCTGTGTTCATTGTAAAGGTTTAAGAGCATAGGAATATCAAGCCCCTGCGAACAATGGCTTGTACAATAGCGGCATGACGTGCAGGGCAGCATTCCGTTTAACATGCCGTCTGCAATGGAAAGAAGCGTGTCCATCTCCTCTTTTGCGAGCGGTTTTTCCGTCTCAAACGTCCGAATATTCTCTTTTAACTGCTCCAGATCAGACATACCCGAGAGCGTGACAACCACACCGGGGATGCTCTGTAAAAACCGAAATGCCCATGCCGGAATACCCTCCTCCGGACGTAAACCTTTTAATACCGTCTCTTCCTTCTCAGCAAGTTTTGCCAGCCGTCCGCCGCGCAGCGGTTCCATCACCCAGACGGGAATATGGTAAGATTCTAGCAGCTCCACTTTGCCCTTCGCATCCTGAAATGACCAGTCAAGGTAATTTAACTGGATCTGGCAAAACTCCATATCTTCTCCGTATGCCTCCAAAAACCGCTTCATCACATCATAATTTCCGTGAGCGGAAAAACCGAGATGCTTAATACGCCCATTCTTCTTCTGTTCCATCAGATATGTATAGATACCGTATTTTTCATCCAGGTAGGCGTCGATATTCATTTCACATACATTGTGGAAAAGATAAAAATCAAAATAATCCACGCCGCACTTTTCAAGCTGTTTCTCGAAAATTTCCTTCACCTTCGGCATGTTGGACAAGTCATATCCGGGAAACTTGGTTGCCAGATAAAAGCTGTCGCGCAGATATTTCGCCAGCGCCTTTCCCATCACCAGTTCAGAATTTCCGTTGTGGTATCCCCATGCAGTGTCATAATAATTGACCCCATGCTCCATCGCATAGGCAACCATCTCTTCTGTCGCCGCGCTGTCAATCTCCGCGTCATTGCCGTTCACTACCGGCAGACGCATTGCGCCCATGCCAAGCGCAGATAACCGCATTCCTTGAAAATCACGATAAACCATACGAACCCTCCATTCTGAAACTTTCATGTTTTTTACTACCTTGTAACTGTACAAATTCCAATCAATACGAACAGCTTATTATAATAACTCTATCTTAAATTATTTGTATATAAATAGCAAATTCTTATTTTGCATATCGTGTTATACCTTTTATCTATATACTTCCCATGTTATTGAGCAAAAATAATATTTTATCGAAAATCGATAAATTTTTATTGACAATCGCTTTTGACAGTGCTATTTTAAACTTATCAGACTGGAAACGAAAACCACAAATATAAACTTTTGTCCACAACTTTCAAAGTCTGCGGCGTAGAAAGGATAGACTGAGATGAAAAATCGACTTACCTTGTTTACCAAATTTTTGTTGGATACCATGTTTTATGCGGGAATCGTTGTGATAGCCACACTTCCCCTGAGTATTAAGTTTTACGGCAGATTCAACAGTTACTTTGCAGAAAATTACTATTCTCTCTGCCTCCTGTTCTTTCTTTCCGGCATATTTGCAGTGCTGATATTACAGCAGCTTCGGAAAATGTTCCGCTCCGTGTTGGACGACGACTGCTTTATCCGGGAGAACGTAGTGAGCCTTGAGAAAATGAGCATTTATAGCTTTTTCATTGCAGTAATTACGGCATGCCGCCTTTTTCTCTATCTGACTCCTGCGGTATTTGTCGTGATTCTGGTCTTTGTGATTGCCGGACTGTTCAGCAAGGTTCTGGCAGGCGTTTTTGACAAAGCCATCACCTACAAGGAAGAAAACGATCTGACGATCTAATGCACGCTGAAGAAAAACAACAACTTTCAAGTTTATCAAACAGAGAAAGAGAGATTACCATGGCAATTATTATAAATTTGGATGTTATGATGGCAATGCGCAAAAAGGGGCTGACCGAACTTGCCGGCGAAATCGACATTACCCTCGCGAATCTGTCCATCTTAAAAAATAATAAAGCGAAAGCGATCCGCCTCTCCACCTTAAACGAAATCTGCAAGGCGTTAAATTGCCAGCCCGGCGACCTGCTGCAGTATGTGGATGATGAGGAAACTTCCGCAGAAGAAGACAGCTCTGATATGAAAGAAACATAGAACTCTGTTATATCACCGTTCGGAGCTCTGTATAAGCAGAAACATTTACATGAATGCAATTCGAAACGCCGGATTACCAGACATAACAATAATCAGATTTGCGCAGGCGCGCAGGAAATGGAGGAAATGATGGAACCTACAACTACAGTTTACTTACAACCCGCAGAAAGAATCACGGAAGATTCGGAAACCGAATATACCCGCAGCATGAGACGGCAATTCCCGTCCTTCGGTATCGGATGCCTGATCTACTCGGCGTTTTATGCTTTCTGCCTCTACAAAAATACGTCAGGGATCACCTACCCTTTTTTCGTCATCGGAACCCTTTGCTGTTTCTTCTTCTCTATGAAAAAGTTAGGGGTTCCATTCAAAAAAGACAGCGTATTTTACATCATGGGTATCGTTCTATTAGGCATTTCTAACTGCCTGACTGCTTCCCTGCCTGTCCTTTTTATGAACAAGTGCGGCATTTTACTTTTTTCTCTGATTCTTATGCTGCATACAATATACAATGACAGGGCATGGAATTTTCCACGTTACTTTACCGCTGTTTTTCAGACAATCGGTTCCTTTTTCTGCTGCCTTATCAGCCCCTTTAGTGACATGGTTTCTTATTTTGATGCGGAAAAGAAGGAAAAACCCGGGAAAAAGAGTTATTTTCTGCCCGCGCTCATAGGAATTGTCATTGCTATTCCCCTGCTGTTCTGTATGACTTTGCTGCTAGTCGGCGCGGACGCCGTTTTTGAAAACATGCTATTTCGCCTGATAAAAACTTTGAACATATTGGAAGTCATCAAGATTCTTGTCGTGATAACAGTGGTTTTTTTCTCTTCCTACGCCCTGCTCTCCGCGCTCTGCAGAAAGGATATCAAAGAAAAAACAGAGGAAAAGGCTGGGTTTGATCCTGTCATCGCCATTGTCTTTACTTCCCTCCTCAGTATTCTTTATCTGGTTTTCAGCATAGTACAGATCCTTTACCTGTTTATCGGCAACATGAAACTGCCGGAAAATTACACTTACGCAAGATATGCAAGGGAAGGATTTTTCCAGCTCCTCGCTGTCTGCGTCATCAATCTTCTGCTTGTGCTGATCTGCCTTTACCTGTTCCGGGAAAGCAAACCTCTGCGGGCAATACTGGCAGTGATCTGCGGCTGTACCTTTATTATGATTTTTTCCAGCGCCCTGCGGATGATTATGTACATTGATACTTACGCGCTTACCTTTTTAAGGCTGTTTGTCCTGTGGGCTCTCGCCGTCATCTTTCTTCTGATGGCTGGCGTTACCGTGTTCATTTTTTACAGCCGGTTTCCGTTATTTCTATATGGATTGGCGGTTGTAGGGATATGTTATACTTTTCTGTCTTTTTCCAAACCGGATTATCTGATTGCCGGCTATAATCTGGCAAACGGTGCTGACTACGATTACTTGAGCAGTCTTTCGGCGGATGCCGCGCCCGCGATTTTGGATCCGTCAGTCAATCCTTATCTGATCAGTGTGGAAGATATGCTGGAAAAGACGTCCGTCGATGAAAACGGATATTATACTTACCCCGATTACCTTGATTACTACTGGATGAAATCCTATTATTGCAAGATGGAAGACTGTACAAAAGGTATGGGAATCCGGGATTTCAATTTTTCACTGTACCGGGCGGGAAAATATGTGAAATAAAAACTCATCACCAAAACAACAAATATCCCTAGCAAACCTGTTTATCAATACGGGTCTGCCGGGGATATTTTCGTTTCTGCGTTTTTCAGCCTGTCCGCTTTTTGGAACTAACACTTTCCATATTCTCTTACATGTTTCAAAGTGTGCTGCCTGATAACTCCTTTAATATAAATTTAATATAAAATTATATATGTCTTTTTGACTATCTTTTTATATCTTCTCAAATGTCCGAATAGCCCCATTTTATCAGCTATTCGGGCATTTTGTATTAGTGGTAAACCTCACATATCAAGGTCTAACTTCTTATATTTTTCCTATCAAACGTCCTCTCACAGAAGATACAGCAAACAAAAAGTCCGATCAAGAGTGCAAGCACCACCTACGGTGGCAAGGCTCTTGACAGGACTTTTTCTTTACTGTTTTGAGGTAATCAAGAGGAATAAAGAATAAGAATGTTGCATTGAACAAAAAATATTGACATACGTGCATACTGCATGATAATGTATACGTGTAAAGTGTATGTATGAGGAGGTGCAAGATTGCCACGTAATAAATATCCTGAAGAAACTATTCAAAAAATTTTAGATGCTTCTTTAAAATTGTTTTTAGAAAAAGGTTATGAAGAAACAACAGTATTAGACATTATAGCAGAAATGGGAGGCTTAACAAGAGGTGCTTTTTATCATCACTTTAAGTCCAAAGAGGAAGTATTTGAAGCGTTATGCGAAAAACTTTTTGATGAAATAAATCCTTTTGAAAAGGCAAAACAACATAAAGAGCTAAATGGTTTAGAAAAACTAAAATTTGTTATGAAGACATCTTTTGATGATACAGAACACCATAAATTAAGCATTGCTTCTATGCAGCTTATGGAAAGTCCTGCTTTTTTAAAGAAATTGATAGAAAGTAACAAAGAGCTAGTTCCTATGTATCAAGAACTAATAGAAGAAGGAATAAAAGACGGTTCTATACAAACAAAACATTCAAGACTATTAGCAGAGTTATTTGTCCTTTTAACTAACTTTTGGTCAATACCCACCATATATATGGTGACAGAAGATGAAGCATGGGAAAAATTTTTAATGATTAAAAAAATCATGGATAATTTGGGGCTTCCGATAATTGATGATGAAGTAGTTAGATTATGTAAGGAAAACGCTTAGCAAAAATAAGATTGTCGAAAGGCAATTTTATTTTTAGAATTATACATACATACACCATGTATAATTATGATTAAGGAGGATTTTATGAAAATATACATGAAACAAAACAAGGTATTACTTCTTTTCACTATTTTAACAAGCATAATTGCTTCCCTAGGGTATGTATTTATGGCTGTACTCTTACAGAAATTATTAGACATAGCTGTGGAAAAGAATATGCAACAATTTATTCCAATGGTTTTGTTCTCCATTTTTTATTTTGTTATGCTGGGAATTTTTCTATATCTTCAATCCTTGCTTAGCAAAAGGATTACTTGCAAAATCATTAAGCAAATTCGAACTGATGTATTTAAAGGGATAGTTAGTCAAAGTATGGGAGATTTCGGAAAGAGGAATACTGCCGATTATCTATCCATTATTACAAATGACGTAAAAATGATAGAAGATAACTTTTTACTCCCATTCTTTGAAGTAGTTCAATATACTGTTATTTTTATTTCTTCCTTTGTATTGATGATTTATTTTGATGTTATTGTAACTATCGTTGTATTTGTTGCAATTACTTTGATGTTTCTTGTTCCAAGTCTATTAGGTAAAGAGTTGGAAAAAAGGCAAAATACACTTTCTTCACAATTAGCAGATTTTACAACCAAATTAAAAGATATTTTATCTGGATTTGAAATTATTAAATCTTATTCGATGAAACAATATGTAATACAAAAATTCGATAAAGAAAATAGTGATACAATCCATACTAAATATAGTGTTGACAAATTTTTTGCATTGATTGAGGGCTTATCTTCCTTTCTTGCATTCATGGTTCACTTAGTTGTTGTGTT
>ERZ779624.53-NODE-53-length-53850-cov-44.825356_pt1 | contig 53850 bp, 45 predicted proteins | sample MGYA00514190_ERZ779624 | MGnify/ENA primary metagenome ERZ779624 (study PRJEB29562, sample SAMEA4376706) | mouse gut metagenome | isolation source: Cecum | study: EMG produced TPA metagenomics assembly of the A DSS colitis mouse model was used to assess the... | reverse complement strand
TTTTAATTTGACGTTTTTGTGCGGGAGATAGGAACTTTAGTTTGCAGGGCTACAGTGAAGGATATAAGGCAATGCAGGACGGGAGAATCAGTGATATAAAAGATGTAAGGGAAAAGCTGAGACAGCAGAGAATACATAGAAATATACCTTAAAATAATAAAGTCAACAGGTTGTTGACGATTTGAAAAATATGATAAGATAGTTGTGGTAAGAAATTATGGATTAAGAAATTTCTATGAATAAAATGGTATCTATTGCATATGGGAAAAAGGAAAGAACAGGTTGGGTATTTGCCAGAATTATAGGCTGATAGGGGGAGTTGTATGAAGGATGAAAAGAATAGTATCAATAAAATAGATAAAATGAATGAATCTGACAAAGCTGCAATGGAGGCTTTGTTTTCTGAACTTGATAAAGGAATTGATGATATGGAGGCAGGAAGAGTTTTTCCTGTTGAAGATGCGTTTCAGATGATTGAGGACATGCTGGATAAGGAGACTAATTAAGAGTGATTCTATATGCGGCAGAGGAGAATACGGTATGGATTATTTTGATAGTCTTGGTGCTAAACAAGAAAGAGATTCCGGGAGAGGTTTATATGAGTAATTTGGGACAGGCAATTGAAGAGAAAGGCATTGCGATTGGGGAAGCAAGAATTATATTAAATATGTATAAGAATGGATTAACAGCAGAGCAGATAGCGGCGGTCAGCGATAAGGATATAAGAGAGATAGAAGCTATTGTTGAGACGGTTATTTAACCATATTGATTTAACTAAAAGAATTGCCGATCACTGACTGGTAAATTGCTGTGGAACATTACAAAGTGTAGATTGAGGAGAAAAGAGATGCTAGCAGACGAAATAAAAACAGGAGAATCTGTCAATATCGAGTTTAAACGCGAATTGCCTCAAAAGAGCGAAAAATATATAAAAAGCGTTATTGCATTTGCAAATACTGCAGGCGGAAGGATTATCATTGGCGTAGATGATGAGACACATGAAATAGTGGGTGTTGATAAGGATGGTGTTTTTAAGATTATAGATAATATTACAAATACTATTTCGGATATGTGCTATCCGCAGATTTTTCCGAATATTGGAGTAAATACCATAGATGGAAAAAGTGTAATTGTTATTGAAATATATCCGGGAGCGAACAGACCATATTATATCAAGTCACTTGGAAAAGAAGCTGGTACTTATATCAGAGTATCTGGGACATCCAGACCTGCAGATGAAGCTATTTTAAAAGATTTGGAATTGCAGGGAACTCATCAATCTTTTGATGAGATGGTGTGTTTAGACTATAAATATGATGCTGATAAAGCGGAGCTGTTGTGCGCTGCAGTAAAAAAATATATGGTAGAAGCGGCCAGAACAAAAAGTGCAAAAGAGAAGGTAAAAGATGTTACAGTGCAAAATTTAATTAATTGGGGTGTGGTCAAGAATGTAGATGGAACATTGTTTCCGACGAATGCTTTTGTTTTATTGACAGATAATGCATTTCCGTTTGCTAAAATTCAGTGTGCTTTGTTTAAAGGAACCGAGAGAGTTGTTTTTATTGATAAAAGAGATTTTGAGGGACCGCTTTATGAGCAGATTGAAGAAGCCTATGAATTTGTATTGAAACATATTAATCTGGGTGCAGAAATTAAAGGTCTTGTCAGAAATGAAGCATATGAGTTGCCGACAGAAGCCATAAGAGAGGCAATTGTAAATGCCACGACACATAGAAACTTTTTGGATAGAGCGTGTGTACAGGTTGCAGTATATGATGACAGAGTAGAGGTAACATCTCCGGGAATGCTGTACGGAGGTTTGACGATAGAACAGATTAAGGAAGGCGGTTCTAAAATCCGCAATAGATGTATTGCGGAAGTCTTCAGCAGGATGAAGATTATCGAAAGTTGGGGAACCGGTATTAAGAGAATGTTCAGTTCCTGTAAGGAGTATGGTATCAGAGAACCGGAATTACTGGAGATTGGTGATAGTTTTAGGGTAAATTTATATAGACCATCTTATAGTGAAGTTCACCAAAGTTCACCAAAAAGTTCACCAAAAAGTTCACCAAAAAATTTGAATTGTACGCAACGGAAAATTATAGAAATGATAATGGACAATTCAAAAATAACGCAGACGGCGTTAGCTGAGACATTAGGTATTACTACAAGAGCCGTTAAGAAGAGTATTAAGGAATTGAGTGAAGAAGGAATATTGGAGAGAGTTGGGTCAGCCAGAGGTGGTTATTGGCAGGTAAAAAACTAGAAAGGATGTAAAAATGGAATATATAGTAATAGATAAATATATGAAAACAAAATTGGGAGATGTACAGGCATATATTTTTACTGCAAAGGTAAAAGATATATTGCCAATTTATTATGTTGCCGTGCGTGGGCGAGATGACGTCGAAGGTGCCGTGCAGAGAGTGTTAAATGAAAAAGTATTTTAATCCCCCATCTGAGATGGGGAGAATGGAATAAGCCGTAGCGTTGCCTAGAGTACCAAAATAAAAACCTCCAATGATATAATGAAGTGGGTTCGCAACCACAACAGAAATCAAAGGAGGTATCCATAATGGATAATCAAAGTATACAACATACGCGGTGGAATTGCACGTACCATATTGTATTTATCCCGAAATACCGGAAAAAGGTGATGTATGGAAGCAATAAAAGGGATTTAGTGGAGATCATCAAAAAATTATGTGAGATGAAAGGGATACAGCTTATTGAAGGGAAAGTATGTGTGGATCATATTCATATGTACGTGGCAATACCGCCCAAGATGAGCGTATCAGAAGTCATGTCATATCTGAAAGGGAAGAGTGCCCTGATGTTTTATGACAGACATCCGGAGATGCGGACAAAATGGGGAGACCGACATTTATGGGCGAGAGGATATTATGTGGCGACAGTCGGGAATGTAAATGAGGAGACGATTCGAAATTATATCCGGGAACAAGAAGAAAATGATAAGTTAGGGGAAGCCACAAAGTAAAAGAGCCTCCACCGGAGGCAACCAGTACTAATGGTGATAGCGAACCCGCCTCTGGCGGAACCAGTAATAGACCCCAGAGGGGTTACAATTAAACCCCCATTTGAAATGGGGGTTGCTAACTAGGTAAGATACTATGAAGATAAATGCCGCGTGGCAGACTATGAACCTTGACAACAAATGTTTCGGCATTTTTTATCTGCCGGAACTGAATATCAGTATGTAAGAACACAAAACATTCGGAACATTGGAAGATGATGAGGGGAGAGCTTCGCGGAGAAATATTTGCCTGCAGAGAGGTATGTGGCAGGACTTTGACGCAGGTGGAACGAGGAATCGTAACAGAAGAAGGAAAAATATGAGCGGCATTCCCGGCATGGGGCAGCGTTGGCAGGCTGCCTTGAAGCTCCGGGTGATAATGATACCTCTGCCGGAGAACACGGCAGCCGGAGCGGCGTCCGGGGTATGCTGCAGTGGGAAAGGGTGCTGCAGGGTATCAGGCGGCTATGCTGGGCGATCCTTACATATTCCGTCCCACACCGGGGGAGAGAAAATAAAAATCCATGGCAGGGCATTATGCCCTGTCTTGGCGTGTGGGGATTACTTTTTGTGGAAGAGAAGGGAAACACCGGAGAAAGAGTGCATATCAGGCAGGATGAGATACATTGGGGAATAGGACATACTTTGTGTCAAATATAATGTAACATTGGAGGGCTTCATATGCATTTATCAAAGGAAGAGTTACAGAAGATGGAGCAGATGGACATAAGGGATGCAGTGCCGGAAGAGTTGGTGGATATCAGCGGGATCGAGATTGATATGAAGAAACCCGTCCCCGCCAGAGTGGAGGAGTATGTGCGGAAAGTAGGAAACCCCTTCCTTGTGAGAGTGGGGGAATATGTGGTGAAGATCGGCTATTCGGACCAGGCAGGGACACTGAACGACAGGATGAAGCAGTATATCAGGAAGGTTGCTGAGATAAAATATTAGCAAAAGCCTTTACAGACAGTGGAAGTTGTGATAATTTATAAGCAGGACAAAAATTAACGGAATCCTGACTTTATCAAATGGTACAGACCTCGTAGGACAGGTTTTGCTAACTTAAAAAAATAAAGTTAGGAGACGCGCTATGATTAAGAAACACTTATTTTTTGTTGCAATTTATCTCCGTCTGTCAAGGGATGATGAAGATATTGACGGAAGCACGAAAGCAGAGAGCAACAGCATAAGCTCCCAGAGGGAGCTGATCCGTTCTTATGTCAGGGAACATGATGACATGGAATTCTTCGACATCTATGTGGACGACGGGTATTCCGGAGCAAATTTTGACAGGCCGGAATTCAGGCGGATGATGGCTGACATTGAGGCGGGAAACGTAAACTGTGTGATTGTAAAGGACTTGTCCAGATTAGGACGAGATTATATAGAAGCCGGGCGGTTGATTCAAAAGACCTTCCCGGCTTTTCATGTGCGCTTTATTGCGCTGACAGATAATTATGACAGCCAGACGGCGGACAATAACACGAAATCACTTGTCCTGCCGGTCAAGAATTTTATCAATGATTCTTACTGCCGGGATATCTCCCAGAAGGTAAAGAGCCACCAGAAGGCAAAAAGGGAGCAGGGGAAATTCATAGGGTCTTTTGCCATGTACGGATATCTGAAGTCTGTGGAAGACAAGAACCGGCTGACCCCGGACGGGTATGCCGCCGGGATCGTCAGGAAAATATTTGCGTGGAAGATCGACGGGATGAGCGCACAGGCCATTGCGCAGCGGCTTGACGGGCTTGGAGTGCTTTCCCCGATGGAATATAAAAAATCCCTTGGGGAACATTATACCACCGGCTTCCAGACAAAGACGACCGCGAAATGGTCGGCGGTAGCAGTGATCAGGATACTCACCAATGAAGTGTATACGGGGGTAATGGTACAGGGGAAGAGCGAGAAGGTCAATTATAAGGTAAAGAAGACCGTGGCGAAGCCGAAGGAAGAGTGGGTACGGGTGGAAGGGACACACGAAGCCATTGTTTCCCGTGAAGATTTTGGGATCGTGCAGGAACTTCTTAAAGTGGATACCAGGGCGAAAGCCGGAGGGGCGTGTTCTCATCTGTTTTCCGGACTGCTGTTCTGCGGGGACTGTAAGGAGCCTATGTACCGGAGGGTAAACCGTTATAAAGGTGTGTCGAAGATTCATTTTATCTGTTCCACAAGGAACAGCGGGCAGGGCTGCACCAGACACAGCATTCCGGAGGAAGAACTGAAGGAGACCGTATTCCGGACACTGCAGATGCATGTATCCGTCTTTCTGGATGTATGCAGCCAGCTTGAGGATATACAGAAGATGGAGGTGGATTTCGGGGAGATTGCCCGGTTTGACAAGGAGATCGAAAGGCTGCATAAGGAGCAGGATAAATATCTGGAACTGCGGGCAGGGCTTCACGAGGATTTAAAGACCGGCCTGATCACAGAAACGGATTTTAAGAATTTCCGCGCCATTTATGAAAAGAAATATGAGGAGTCAAAACAAGCCCTGCTAAAGCAGGAAGAAATGCTGAAACATCTGTTTAAAAACGGCGTTTCTTCCGGCATGAGGCTTGAACGGTTCAAGGAGGAGGTGGAGCTTACGGAACTTGACCGTGACACGCTGTTATGTTTTATCAGGCGGATAGAAGTTTTTGAAGAGAAAAAAGTCTATGTGGAATTCCGGTGGCAGGAGGAATTTAACAAGATGCTTGTCCTGCAGGAGTATATGGCGTCAAGGACGGAAAGCAGAGAGGGGCGCTTACATAATGGCAAGGACATCTAAGAAAAAGCAGGAGATAAGAAAGAAGCCTGTAAAGATTTATTATGTGGGCATTTATGCAAGGCTCTCTGTTGATTCCGGTGACAGGAAAAATGAATCCATTGAAACGCAGGTGGAGATCATAAAGGCATTTATCGCACAGCACGATGATATGGTGATATATGGTGTTTATACGGATCTGGGAAAGACCGGCACCAGCTTTGAGCGGGAAGGGTTTGAGCGCATGATGCGCGATGTGCGGGCGCGTAAGATCGACTGCATTATTGTAAAGGACCTGTCAAGGTTTGGCAGGAACCATATCGAGACGGGGAATTATATTGAGAAAATATTCCCTTTCATGGGTGTACGTTTTATCGCTGTCACCGACAAATTTGACAGTATGGATATATCTGGACAGAATGAGACCATGAGCGTAAACCTCAAGAATCTGGTAAACGAAATGTACGCAAGGGACATAGCGGTGAAGGTAAAAGCCAGCAAGAGGGCGAAATGGGAGCAGGGGAGTTACACCGGCGGCATACCGCCTTATGGGTATAGGGCTGAGTGGATAGACGGTAAAAAATATCTTTTTATTGAAGAGGATACTGCGCAGATCGTAAGAAAAATATATGAATTATTCCTTTCCGGTAAAAACAGGAAAGAGATTGTTATATGGCTTTATGAAAATAAGGTTGCCAGACCGGCACAGTATCATAAAACAGGGCAGGTTTACTGTCAGGATGAGGGGGAACTGGAGCAATGGTCCAAGGAGACAGTCAAGGTGATGCTGAAAAATCCGGTATATATGGGATTTCTTGTCCAGGGATGTACCTGTGGGAAAGACTATATGATGCGTAAGCGGCATGATGTCGATCCGGAAGACTGGTCGGTAAGGGAACGCACCCATGAGGCTATCATCTGTGAAGAATTGTTTTTGGAGGCAGCCGAGAAATTTGAGGAATCTTCCAAGCATTGTAACAGGGATGGGTTTTCAAAAGCGGTTCCCATGGGAGAGGATATCTTTGCAGACGTCCTTTACTGCGGTGACTGTGGTGCAAAGATGAGAAAGGTTGCGATCATAAAGGAGTTCAGTTCAAAGGATAGGGTCAGGACATACAGTTATAAATGCCCGAAATCCAGCAGGATAGACGGGCTTAAATGTCCGGGGAAAAGCATAACCATGGAAGCGCTTACTAAAATAGTGAAAGAAGCGATCCGGCAGGAATTTACCCTGTCCGGCATGCGTCCGAAGGACCTTGTGGAGATGAATGAACGGGAAATGGAGACGCTGAAAGAGAGTTGGAACGGGCAGCTTGCCATGATCGAAAGGAAGCTGGAGGGAATAACAAAGGCCGGAAGTGAACAGTACCTGAAATACCGGAGCGGGGAGATAGATGAAAAGGGATTTAGGATGGCGAAGGAAGAGAATGACAAAAAAGCAGATTCCCTTCGCGCGGAGAGCAGGGATATTACAGAGAAATTAAGGGAGATTGATTCTGAAACGGTAAGGAAGAACCACTTCCTGCGTACCCTGATGAAGGGAAGCGAAAAGGGGGAACTGACGGCGGAGATTGTCAGGGCGCTGTTTGAGAGAATAGAGATTTATCCGGGACGCAGGGTAAAAACGGTCTTTGCTTTTAAGCGGAGTGAGATACTGTCGGGAGAAGGGGAAAATCCTGCGCAGCCTGCCGGAGATTCAGCTTCGGGGAACAGAAGGGAGGGCTGTTAAGATGAAGAGATACATCATTGCAATCTATATCCGCTTATCCAAGGAAGATGATAAATGGAAGGAAGAAAGCAACAGTATCACCATGCAGAGGGTGCTTTTGAAAAAGTATATCGAGGAACACTTTGCAGACTATGAGGTTATCGAGTTCTGTGATGACGGTTATACAGGCACAAACTTTGAACGTCCAGGTATGCAGGAAATGCTCTGCAGGATAAGGGATGGTGAGATCGACTGTGTCATTGTAAAGGATTTTTCAAGGTTTGCAAGGGATTACGTTGAGCTTGGCTCTTATCTGGAACAGATCTTCCCATTCCTTGGCGTCCGTTTCATTTCCGTGAATGACGGTTATGACAGTATCAATTATCAGGGGAGCATTGCCGATATTGACGTGAATTTTAAGAACCTGCTGTATGACCTGTACAGCAAGGACTTGTCAGAGAAGGTACGCTCTTCCCTTGCCATAAGGAAGGAAAAGGGACAGTATGTAAGTGGAAACAGCCCGTTTGGTTATGAGAAAGACCCGGAGGACAGGCATGCCCTGCTAATTGCGGAAGATGAAGCGGAGGTTGTCAGGCAGATATTTTCCCTTACGCTGGACGGGTGGACATCAGTGCAGGTCGCAAAGCTTTTTAATAAGGAAGGGGTTAAGACACCGGTTGAATTTAAGATAGAAAAGGGACGGACCAGCAGACAGCCCAAAGGGGAAAGGTTTTTGTGGAGCAGCAGTACGGTCTGCCAGATATTACGGAATGAGATTTATGTCGGAAATATCGTGCAGAAAAAGTATGTAAAGGATTTTGTGGGTGGAAAGAACCACATAAAACCCCGTGAAGAGTGGCTTGTCTCTTACGGGCATCATGAACCTATTATAAATAAGGAAGATTTTGATAAGGTGCAGGCGAGCAGGGGGCAAAAAAGACCGCCGCAGCACAACCAGACACACCCGCTTGTGGGGAAGCTGGTATGCGGCTGCTGTAAGAAAAACCTGCATTACCGCAGGGGATTAAACCCATATTTCACCTGTGGGCAGCGTTATTCCAATACAATGGAAAACTGCGTCAGTAAAGTAAACGCAATGTTTATGGAGCAGTATATCCTTTGGATGATGCAGGATAAGCTGCAGAAGGATGGGGATCTGTCAAAAGAGATGATAGAGAGTTATATTGATAAGATTGAAGTTTATGATGAGAAGCATATAGAAATTCTGTGGAAGGAAAGTGCGGGGCAGTATTAGGCAGTACGGAGTGTTTTGCAGTAATTTTACAATGGGTATTGTATTTTGAAGCAATAGCTTAACAGCAGGTGGCTTTTTAGTAGGGAAAAGCGGTATAATCATTGAAAATAGGGTAAAAAATTGCTTGCAAAGGCTTGACATTAGAGGGGATCAGCTATTATAACCAGGATTTCCGGAATGCGGACGGTACTACCAGAATCAGGTATCTGTGGGATCAGGTGCTGGGCAGGGAATTTGATGCGGCGCAGATCAATGAGGCGCTGATGACAGGCAGCCGGCAGGAGGCGCAGCAGCTTGTGCCAAGCATCGACACGAGCGGACATGGAACAGCCGTGGCCGGGATCGCCGCGGGAAACGGTGGGGAAGGCGGTCCGGCTTATGCGGGTGTCGCCAGGGAAAGCGAACTTATCATTGTACGGCTCGGCTCGCCCAGAGCGGATTCTTTTCCGCGGACAACGGAACTGATGCGCGCATTAACTTATGTGGTCAGGAAAGCGGTGGAACTCGCTATGCCTGTTGCCATCAATTTAAGCTTCGGCAATACCTATGGCGCGCATAACGGGACGTCGCTGCTGGAGCGGTTTATGGATAATGCTTCGGAGATCGGGAGAAGCGTCATCTGTGTGGGCAGCGGAAACGAAGGGGCTTCCGGAGGACATGTGGGAGGGAGCCTGCGGCAGCAGGAAAGGCAGTCTGTTGGATTGACTAATATGGCTAATTCGATAGACACGAGTGTCACTGACGGGGGAAGAAAGGTAGAAATGACCGTGGGATCCTACGAAAGGGGGCTGAATGTGCAGCTGTGGAAAGAGTATGCCGACCGCTATTTAGTGACAGTCTTGTCGCCGTCCGGGGAGACGTTTCAGGTAGACACTGACCGACCCGGTAAACAGACTTATCGGCTGCAGCAGACGGAGATTTTGTTCTACAACGGGGAACCGGCTCCTTATATGACGGCGCAGGAGCTTTATTTCGATTTTCTTCCGGCGGATGGCAGCCGGTATCTGGATCGGGGTGTATGGACGTTTGAGCTTCGTCCACTGCGTGTCATTACCGGGAACTACACCTTTTATCTTCCCTCCGAAGCCGTCCGCAGTGCAGATACCCGTTTTGTCAGAACCACCCCGGATGTGACGCTCACGATTCCCTCCACGGCGGTCAAGGTGGTGACGGTGGGGGCTTATGACCCGGTGTATGAGTCTTACGCGGACTTTTCCGGCAGGGGGTATCTCTATCAGGATCAGGTAAACAGCCGCACTTCGGATACATTTGTGAAGCCGGACCTGGTGGCGCCGGGCGTAGGCGTTCTGGCTCCCAACAGGGACGGTGGATATTCGCCTGTCACGGGCACCTCGTTCGCGGCGCCTTTCGCGACCGGGGCCGCGGCATTGCTGATGCAGTGGGGGATAGTGATGAAAAATGATCCGTATTTGTACGGGGAGAAGGTGAAGGCGTATCTGAGGAAGGGCGCAAAGCCGATCCGGGGCGTGGCGGAGTACCCGGATTCGAGGGTGGGGTATGGGGCACTGTGTTTAGCCTCAAGCCTTACGTCCTGAGGCAAAATAGTCTGCTGGGGTAGAAATGAGGGGAATTTTGGGATAATAAGCACTTTATTTTGTGGTATATTGTGTCGAATAAAGTGCTTATTATGCATTGCTTTGATGTTGTATTGACAGTTAATTGTTTCAGAGGAAAATTTTGGCGATTATATTTGTATTACTGATATTGCAAAAGCCAAAGCTGGAGAGTCCAGAGGAGCAGATGTTATCAAAAACTGGATACGAAATAGAGTGACATTGGTTCGATTCCACATCGAGCCATTTTGAAGTTAATGAAAAATAAGTTATTGTAAATACTTCCTTATCACCGTAAAATCAAGGCGCACAGGGTTTTTCAATTAATTTTTTGTATCAGCCTGCTTTTACTTGTCAGGGAAATATTTCATCCCTATCATTGACGGGATTTTCTGCTATAGGGAAGTTTTGGGAGTGACAATTCCATAAATAAACCTCAAAATGCGTCTGATTCCGTTTCATATTTTTTCACATGAAGGGCAGTTTGAGGTGTATAATAATGAACAGAGACTGAAAGAACTGAAAGCAAAGTACCAGAATATTCTGGAGAGACGTTAAGCAGCATTTGCATAAGCTTAATAGACTGAATCAGGAATTGGAAGAGTGTCTTGCTATAACAAGCGGGATTCCACCACAATATAGATTGGACAGTTCTCGAATGTGTCCCTATATTTATAGCGGCAGAGAAGGATATTCGCACTGGAATCTGGCGTTTCGATATGGAGAATGCCCAGCGTGGGAGATCAGAGAGTATTGTGAACATTACATAGAAGAAAGTGAAAGGGTATTCCAATTTAGTAGCGGGATGATCGCGGGAGGGGTTTGAGATGGTTCATTATGACAAAATTTTGAACATTGCTATACAAATAATAGAACAATTATGGGAAGAGGAAAAAGAGGCTGTAGCATATGTAATTCAAAACGTGTATGGGAAGCTTCAGGTATATATTGTTGAATGAAAATAAGCTATAATTCTGCATAGAAAAATAGTAGCAGGCTGCTGTGCATGAATCCGAGGTACAGCGGTCTTTGCAGATAATACAAGGAGTACAGAAAATATGGGAAAGATCAATCGGGAGGATATGCTGGAACTGACAAGGAGAATGACTTTGAAGCGGAATTGCTTTGACCGCATTGCAGGGGCATACATAGACGAAGAGGGATTTGTGGACGGGACATTCAATAAGCATTTCCTGAAATTATCGACAAAAGACCAGCAGACCAATCTGGATATCGCAAAAACGATTCCCTTTTCGGAGACAAACGTGCAGTTGCGGGAATATGTTTTCGGGGAAGCGGACAGGAAGCCGGGAAGTGTCTGGCAGCTCTTGATGGCACTGAAGGAATGCGGGTTGAAAAATGACGCAATGATGGACGTGCTTTATGAAGAATTTGCCAGCAGATACCATGCCGATGGAAGATATGCGGTTTACTTTTTCCATGGAAGTTATGATGTGCCGCTGAAAGCCAGTGACAAGGAGAGCCTGTGGGAATCGGAAGAGGTCTATCAGTTCCTGATCTGTGCAGTCTGTCCGGTAAATGGCGATTATGAGCCGGGTGTGCCTGAATGTGGGTTCCTTTTCCCGGCATTTAAGGACAGAAGCAGTGATACGGAGAGGATTGATATTTATGCGGCGGACGGAGATTCTCGGAGGGCGGAGGAGTTAAAGCAGATTCTGTTTGGGCGTCCTTAAACTGTAAATATGGGAAAAATGAGAATGGAGGCGGCAGGCTGGCACTCTTTTATTGTGCGCTTACATATGAAGAGGTGAAAAAAGACTTTCTGGAAATTGTAAAAAAGAGGGACGCTCTGTCAGGCAGGCGTCCTCTCAGCGACTATGGACAGCGCTGATGTCTTTCCGGCGATAGAAACAAGTCCATGAATTTCAATGCAGCTGTCCGTAACTTCTAAAACACCAGTAAAGTCATTGTGCTCCATCATATAAAGCGCGGTTTCATAATGATCGAGAAAATCGGAATCAATCACAATCTTCTCGCCGCTGTACGGCACGGAGCGAAAATAAATCCGGGGCGGGTATAACGCCCAGCTCCATTCACAGCCGTCATCTTCCATCAGCTCGTCAAAAACATCGTCGTTCCCGTTGATTTCAAGAGTGAGCAGATCGTTTTCGATCGAAAGCGAAATCTTTCCTATTCCAAATTCTGTTTTGCCAATCTTAAATGAGTTCATAATTAATCTCCCTTCAAATCTGAAGTTGCTGTTATTGCCAATACAAAAATGATAACATAATCTTGATTGGATCGCAAACGAAAAGTTATGTAAACTATAAACCTTAAAACTACGAATGAAATATGTTATGCAAACTAATAGGCACAAAGTATACCCCAAAAACGACAATGTATACCAATGACATTCCGTTATCCCCTGTTTTCCGCTACAATAAATCAGATACTTTTGCGGTTAGTTCCACTGGAGGAGGGGGCAGAGGGTATGAAGACAAAGAAACTTAGTATTGCAGCGCAGCTTTTTCTTTTTATTTTAGGATCAGCCATTATAGTAGCGTTGATCGTTGGGAGCGTGGCATATTCAAACATGGACAGTTTTCTGCAGAAGAAATGCAAGGACGACGTGATGGAAATTGCGGTGATTGCCGCGGAAAATGTGGACGGAGCAGTTTTCGCGAAGGCTATGGAGGGAGACGAAGCGTCGCTTCTTTCGGTGAAAGACAGTCTGAGTTTCTTTCTGGTTGGAGATTCGGTTACCTATGTTTACACATTAATGCCCAAGGATGTGGGCTATTTTCAGTTTGTGGTAGACACGGATCCGGACGATCCGGGGGAATACGCGGAGGACTACGAGGCGCAGGATGCCATGTTTGAGGCGATGAAGGGACGATCTTCTGTGACCAAAGATCCGTTTACCGATGAGTGGGGTACTTTTTACAGCGGGTATGCGCCGATACTGCTTGACGGTAAGGTGCTCGGCATCGTGGCGGTGGATTATGAGGCGTCCTCCATACAGACTTCGTTAAACAGCCTGATACGCAATATTTTATTTGCAGTTGGTGCGGCGCTTATTTTTGCCGCTGCGGCAGCGCTTCTGGTTGCGGTCAGAATGCGCCGCAATTTCATGAAAGTAAACGACAAGATCTTGGAAGTTGCATCTGACGACGGGGATCTGACGAAGGTGTTAAACATTACTTCCGGGGATGAACTGGAAGTGATCGGAAACAGTTTAAACTGCCTTTTAGAGAAAACGGCAAATACGGTGAGGGAGATCAAGGGCGGAACCGACAGCATCGAGTCAAAGATGAGCAATATTAACACGCATGTATCGGGATCGGCGGCACAGGTGGCTGGTATCAACGACACCATACATTCTATGGTGGCGGCGTCCGAGGAAATTGCGGCGTCTGTCGGGACAGTAGGCGAACAGGTGGATTTTGTATACAGAGACATACAGAACATCGTTGAGGTTGTGGCGGGAAATACGATTGGACTGCAGGAAATCAACAAATCTTCAACAGAGCTGAATGATACAGCGCAGACTTCCTTTGCGGGAATCGGCAAAAATGTCGAGATGATGTCAAAAATGCTGCAGGAGGAAAAGAAAAGAGCGGAGGCGGTGCTTCGGATCAAAGAGCTTTCGGAGACGATTCTGGGGATTTCGGGGCAGACAAATCTGCTGGCGCTAAATGCGTCGATTGAGGCGGCAAGGGCAGGAGAAGCGGGGAAAGGCTTTGCCGTAGTGGCGGGAGAGATCGGTGCGCTTGCGGGCAACACCAACGAAGCCGCCAATGAAATCCAGAAGATGAGCAAGGAGGTTGTGGAGGCAATTCAGGGGCTTGGCGCGCTGGCGGACAGGATGCTTCAATTTCTGGAGAAAGAAATATCCGGGGATTACCAGAAGTTCGGCGGGCTGTCCCATGGGTTTGCGGAAAAATCCGATGAAATCAGGGTGTCCATGGAGCAGCTTCTGAAAAACATGGAAGAATATGCCGGCGGCCTCCAAAAGATCAGAACGGCAATGGAATCCGTTGGCGGTGCCTCTGAGGAAAACAATGCGGAGATTATTCAGCTTTCGGAACTGATTTCCGCCATAGACGAAGAGATGAAGAGCATCGAGACCACGACTGCGGACACATTTTCAGATATTTCGGCTATGAACCGTGAGCTGGGCGGTTACAGGGTATAACGGGATATCAGTTAAGATTGGACCGATGTCTGCTGACAGTTTAAAACGAATTGAATCGTCGCGCATATAATTTATTAGAATACGAATTTTCTGTAATTTCAGTGTATAAGCGAGGCGATTCTATATGAATAATTTCAACCTGAACTGGATGTTTAATCCACCGCCACTTTTCGGTATGGGGATGTCAAACAGAAACAGCGGGCAAAATGCGGTTCCGGCTTCGGAAGAACATATGCATGAGGAAGATGCCGCTGAATCGGTGGGGTGTCCGCAGATTTACACTGCGGAGCCGGAAACCGCAGGGGTTTGCGGGGAGCCGGGACTGCCGGACTTTCCAGGAGAGTGCGGCGAAACGGGTTCACAGGAACCGAGGGGAGAACCGGGACCGCCGGGGTGTCCGGGTGAGCGAGGAGAGACAGGACCGCAGGGACCGAGAGGAGAGCCGGGATCGCCAGGCTGTCCGGGCGAGCGCGGCGAAACGGGTCCGCAGGGAGTTACGGGACCGCAGGGACCACAGGGGGAGCGCGGACCGATGGGGCCCAAAGGAGAAACCGGCGAACGTGGTCCGATGGGTCCTGCCGGCTATCCGCAGAACAGCATATTTGCCACTTTTTCGGGAGAGGGGCTGTCCATGTCGGAGCACGCCAGTCTGCCGTTGAAAATCCAGATCCCGGATATCACGCAGAATATCACTCTGTGTAACGGCACGTCACTTTCACTTACCCCGGGGTACTATGCCATCAGCTATTATATTTCCGCATCGGTGAAAAAGCACGGATTTATCTCCCTTACCCCCATGTTTGACAACTGCAGGCAGACGGCATACGCCGCGTATGCGGAGGCGGGAAACCGAGAGGGGATACTGATCTTATCAAGACATTTTATCATGGAGGCACCGACCGCTTCTACGTTGTTCTTTTTGTGGACTTCTTCCGCGGATGATTCCGGAATTGACATGAATTTATGTATAGAAAAAAAGAGTAGGGGTTAGAGGAGGGAGAGCCATGCCGACAATAAGTCTTTGTATGATTGTCAAAAATGAGGAGGCAAATCTGGCGTGCTGTCTGGACAGTGTGGCTGATCTCGTGGATGAGATAATCATTGTAGATACCGGGTCGACGGACCGCACAGTAGAAATCGCGTCGCGGTATACGGAAAAAGTCTATTCGTACTCGTGGAGGGATGATTTTTCGGATGCCAGAAACGAGTCTTTTTCCAGGGCGGCGATGGACTATTGCATGTGGATGGATGCCGATGATGTTTTGGAAGGGACGCAGAGGGACGGCTTTTTACAGTTAAAGCGGACCTTGTCGCCGGACGCGGACATGATAATGATGCGGTACCACACAGCGTTCGATGAAGAAGGCAGACCCACGTTTTCCTATTTCAGGGAAAGGTGGATCAGGAACTGCCCGGAGTACCGCTGGGAAGGCGAGGTGCATGAGGTCATTGCGCCAAAGGGTAAGATCATTTATTCCGATGTCGCGATTTCACACAGGAAGACGGGACCGGGTGATCCGGACAGGAATCTGAGAATCTATCGAAAAATGATTGCGGACGGGAAGTCTCTGGAACCGCGGCAGCAATATTATTATGGACGAGAGCTGTACTATCATATGCAGTATGAGGAGGCGGCTTCCGTATTAGAACGGTTTCTGTGTGCCGAAGGGGGATGGGTTGAAAATAAAATAGAGGCATGTTCTGTCTGTGCCGACTGCTATAGCCGGATGGGGAGGGAGGAGAAAGCGCTGGAGACGCTTTTGCGCAGCATGTGCTTCGATGTGCCGAGAGCAGAGATATGTTGCGAAATCGGCAAGCATTTTCTGGAGCATGAAAATTATTCAGCCGCTATTTACTGGTATGAAACCGCGCTGGACTTACCGAAAAAGGAGTACGCTGACGGGGCAACAGGAGCGACGGGAGCAACGGGAGCCACAGGAGCCGACGGAGCAGCAGGAGCGACGGGAGCGACGGGAGCCACAGGAGCCACCGGCGTGGCGGGCACAGGCGCAATCATTCCGTTTGCGTCAGGTCTGCCGGTTTCCCTGACGACAGTCGCCGGAGGCCTTGCAGGATTTCCCGCTTTTGTCGGATTCGGAAACAGTGTGCAGTTTCTTACGGTGCTGGGATCTACAATCGACATCACAAACGCCAGCGGAACGCTGTCCAACTTCGCTTTCCAGATGCCGCGCGCGGGGGTTATTACCGGGTTCAGCGCCTATTTCAGCACCACGGCGGCACTCTCCCTGATTGGTTCCTCCGTCACGGTGAATGCGCAGATCTACCAGTCCCCGACGCCCAACAACGTGTTTACGCCGATCGCCGGAACGCTGATCAGTCTGTCACCGTCCCTGACCGGGGCGCTGTCTATCGGGACACAGTTAAACGGTGCGCTAACAGGGCTCAATATTCCGATAACTGCCCAGACACGTCTGATGCTGGTATTTTCAGCGACGGCGAGCGGGCTGTCCCTGCTTAATACGGTTACAGGCTATGCAAGCGCCGGGTTAAGTATCAACTAACGGACAGTGTTTACGGGTAAAAACAAAAGCACGGTAAAGGTCACGGATTGCATTTCTTGCAGGGGTCATAACCCTGGGAGATAATGCTTTCCCGGCTCTCCGAGCTGTCCTGCCTGTTCGTGGTGGGCAGGGAATGGCAGGTGGGTCTGTGGAATTTTTTCGTTTTGACATTCAGTACATAAGTCAGTCCGTTGGTGACGGGCGGCGCGCTGTCCTGCGGTGCCTCCTCCACGGCTGGTGCGGTTTCTCTCTGAGGCGGCGCGGCGGGCTCTGCGGTCTGCCCGGCATCGGCTGGCGCCTCTATCGGTGACGCTGCGGTCGGAGCCGTTTGCTGCGTCTGCGCAGAAGATGTCGTTTTTGCCGGAGCTGTTGATTTCGCGGAAGAGCCGGAACCGCCGCCAGTCGGTTCGCCAGCCTTCCAGCTTTCGGATGCGGGCACGTTGAAGGAGATTGACTTGCCGTCCGTGGAGGCGATAATTGTGCCGGACTCGTCCGTACGGTAAACCATGACGCCGCTTGTGCGGAGCGTGTTCAGTGTTTCCGCATGGGGATGCCCGTAAGAATTGTTTTCCCCACAGCTGATGACCGCATAAAAAGGATCAACTGCATTGAAGAAATCTTTCGAAGTCGAATATTTGCTGCCGTGGTGCCCTACTTTATACACATCAGCGGAGATATCAATGCCTGTCTTTAAGATATCTTTCTCGGCATCCTCACCGGCATCCCCCGTAAACATAAAGGAACGGGTTCCATTTTTTAGAAGCAGGGCGATGGAGGCATCGTTGGGGTTATCATAAGATTTGCCCGGAGCCAGTATGGTAATGTTTGCAGTGCCCAGCGTGTACTGAGAATTGACTCTTGGAGTTAACGCTTTGATCTGTTTGTCGTCCAGCGACTGAATCAGTTTCTGGTAGGTTTTGTTATCTTTCTCAAAGTTTGAGACAAACACCTTTCCGATATCAAACTTTGTGATAATTACGGGTGCGCCGCCGATATGGTCAGCGTCCGGGTGGGTCAATATCAGATAATCCAGTCGGGTAATTTTCTGTTTCTGGAGATAGTTCTGGATCGCTGTGCCTTTGGTATCGTCCCCCGTATCAATCAGCATGGCGTGTCCGCCGCAGGTGACGAGCGTGGCGTCCCCCTGTCCCACATCCATAAAATGGACTTCCATCTGATCGGGGTCAGCAGCGTTGACCGGGGCGGGAATGGAAAGAACGAATCCGAGAAGAACGGATACGGTCAGAAGCACATACAAAACTTTCCGGGTCATTTTTTTCATGGCAAAGCTCCTTCATAATAGATTGTCTGTCAGGCAGTTGCGAAATACACTTATCATTGGCGCAATCGTGCAGATAGGATGATTGACACGGATGCGCTTTCGCAATTCCCTGTATTGATTTTTAAAATATGGGATGCATCAAGTATATCATATGAGGAAAGCTAAGGCGACTAATTTATCCCGTGTGCAGCATTTATCAAAATCGGTTGCGCGATTATTTCGAATCTGGTAACCTAATAAAAAGCAACCGCTTGCGCAGCCAGACATCTGCCGATAACAGGAGAGTTCATTATTGCGGCAGCCGTCACATGTCATCAGGCGGCTGCATGGCGTGATGCTCACGGAAAAACGGCTTGAAAAATATCGGGTCGGAAGGGAACTGATTTTATGGAAGAAAGAAATCTCACAATCGCGGATATCGCGCGGGAACTTGGCGTGTCCAAAACTACGGTGTCCAGAGCCATGTCCGGTAAGGGAAGGATCGGGGAGGAGACGCGAAAAAGAGTGCAGGCGTATATTGAGGCGCATCATTACAGCCCGAACGTAGTGGCGAAGGGGCTTGCGCAGAGCAAGACATTTAATTTGGGATTGGTGCTGCCCGGGGATTATAATATAGTGGAACTTCCCTTTTTCCAAAAATGTATGATGGGAATCAGCCGTACCGCATCCGCAGCGGGGTACGATGTGCTGCTTTCCATGGTGACCGCTGAAAAAATAACACAGCTTGAGAGGGCGGTGACGAACCGCAAGATCGACGGGGCGATTCTGACAAGGACGCTGACGGACGACGCGCCTATGCGGTATTTGCAGGAGAGCGGTGTACCTTTTGTGGCGATTGGCAGTACCGATGACGCGAGGACAGTTCAGATTGACAATGATCACAGGGGAGCCTGCAGCGAACTGACGGGGAGACTGTTAGACGGGGGTATTCGGAGTCTTGCGCTGATCGGTGGCAGAGAAGAGTTTATTGTCACGAAAAACCGTCTTCTTGGATTTGAAGATGCCTTTGTGAAACGCCCGGACTGGAACGGCAGCAGACAGACTTTTCTCAATGTAGATACTGACCGGGAAGTGGAAAAAATCGTGGAAAAGCTTTTGGCGGAGCAGACGGAGTGCATCGTATGCATGGATGATTTTCTGTGCGGCTGTGTGCTGAACGTCATGCAGACGAGGCAGGTTGCGGTGCCGGGGCAGGTGCAGGTGGTTTCCTTTTACGACAGCTCCCTGCTGGCGAACAGAACCCCGTCGGTCACCTCCATCCGGTTCGACGTGGAGGGGCTTGGGAAAACGGCATGCGGCACGCTGCTAAAGATGCTGGACGGGGAAGCGGCGCAGGGGCGCACGCTTCTGGGATATGAGGTGCGGATGCGGGAATCGACGAAAAGTTTCCCGAGGTCCTATTGACAATGTATATGCTAACTTATATGATGAGGATAAGGATCTAAGGAGGTGAGCATCTGTGCGGATGAAAAGATTTTTTGCATTTGGGGCGGCAGGGTTACTGATGGCAGGAATGGTCGTTATGCCTGTGTCGGCTCATGGACATCATGGTCAGGCAGGTGCCGCGGTGAAAGCGGTATGTTCCGTGTGTACGGTGGAGGGTTGTACGAGAACCGGGCTGCACACACATGACAATACAACCTATTGTGGATACGCTCATGCAGGAGGCTATTGCGACGGTTCCTGCGGCGCGGTCAGCGTATGTGCGGTGGAGGGGTGTGCGGAGATCGGATACCACCTTCACGATAACCAGACTTACTGCGGGTACAATCATGCATGCGGCTATTGTGACGGCTCCTGCGGTGTGGTCGGGGTCTGTACGGTGGAAGGCTGTACAGAGACGGGATTTCACACCCATAACAGCCAGACGTACTGCGGCTATGCCCATGAACATGGCTATTGTGACGGCTCCTGCGGCGTAGTCGGGGTCTGTCATGTGGAAGGATGTACATTGAGTGGGCATCACACCCATGGAAGCCAGAGCTATTGCGGTTATAATCATGCGAACGGCTACTGCGATAATTCCTGTGTGAGGCAGAGCACGAACCAGAATGTGGGACAGGGTAGCGGAAATGGTGCGAACCAGTCGGGAAATTATTACGGCGGACATCATGGTGGACACCACGGAAGGCATCACTCTTAATTTAACCAGGCGGGATAAGGACTGATTTACGGGCAGCACTATGGCAATTCATATGCTGCCCGTTTTGTACGCATAAGGTTATTTTTTACACCCGCACCATGCACTTGCTGCATGGCGTCGGAGCCAGCGCCAAAATGCCTGTATTTTGGCATTTTGTGTGCATCGTTGTTGCAATTCACACGGAATAATCGTAAATTGATGCGAAATCTGGCGTACGTGTGAATTGTAACTGCATAAGTAAAATACCATTATTTAGGAAAAATATGCATTGACAAGTTCTGTGCAGTTTGTTATCATTTGAATGTGAACAACCGATTGCGCAAAGTAAAAACCACCAACCGTACAGCGAGATAGAAGTGAAATGGTGAAGCCGAAGGGTTAATAGTTACAGCGAAAATGGCAGCGAAACAATAATTTATGAAAAATGGAGGGCAGGGCACATGGATAAGTTTATTGTAAACATCATCCATCGTCCGGAGATGGTACCTGAGTACGCGGAAAAGGTGACCGGACACGGCAAGGAGGAAGATATCGGAAGGAAAGAGCTTCTGACGGAATCTCTCGATATCTTTAAGACACAGCAGGCGATTGCGCACAAGAACGGATTGAAGACGACGATCCAGATGACTTACGCTTCTTTATTTAACGACGAGGCGGTGGCTCTTGCGAAGGCGGACCATGAGCAGTTCGGCGATGAGATCGCGCTGTCCCTGCTCGGGCTTCCCTGCGAGGAGTTCCGCGAAAAATACAAGACGAAGGATTTCTGTATCTGGATGTTCTCCATGGAGGACAAGAAGTCGATCGTGGACGATGTGTTCGGTAAATTCCATGACAGATTCGGTTTTTATCCGGAGTCTACAGGTTCCTACTACATGGATGCCGACCTGACTAACTATATCAAGGAGAAATACCCCATGGTGAAATGCGCCGTGGCGACGTGCTGGGAGGAAGGTCCGAAGGCTTACCACACCTGCAACAATTCCTGGTATACGTTTATGGACGGAGGTCCGTGGGCACCCTGGATTCCAAGCAAGCAGAACACTCATGCACCTGCGGCGAACGAGGCGGAGGATTCCGGCATTGTGGCAATTCCGCATCTGTCCCGCGATCTGATCGCGTGCTACGACGGCAACGGCTCCAACTTTGGGACGCACCCGCAGAATGTCCTGCGGAGTATGTGCTACGATTCCAAGACATGGGAGTATCCTTACCTGTACAATCTGATTGACCAGTTCAGGGCGCTCGCGAAATACAACAACGGTTACGCCTACAACATGATGTTCGTGGGTCCCGGCTGGATGAACAAGATGGGACGCTGGGAGGCGCCCTACGAGCTGCTGCTGAAATCTTATGAGGATGGCATGGCATATTATGGAAAGCTGAAAAAGGAAGGCAAGTTAGAGGATATGACCATGGCGGAGTTCGCGGACTTTTACCGTGCGAACAGAAGGCTGACGGAGCCGGAGTGCGCGCTGTGGAGAGATATTCTGTACGGATCGGACAAGCAGCTTTTCTGGTACTGCGACCCTTACATGAGAGTGTGCGCGAATATGGACCAGGGAGGCGCGATCGTGGATCTGCGTCCGTATGCGGCGAAGCTGGAGTGGCCGGTGGGTATCGGCACGAAGCATGTGACGGACGCATCCTACCCGTTCTTAATTCAGGAGAAGTACCGTGCGGGTTACTTTACCCACTATGCGGGTGAGGGCACGGTGAGAAGCGCGAAGCTGACCCACAACGGCGAGGAGGTTGACCTGTGCCTGTGCCGGACAAAGGCGCATTTCTCACAGGAAGGCAGCACGAGAATCCTGACACTTGACCCGGTGGATATTGAGTTTTATGATCTGACGGTGAAACTGCAGACGAAGATGTATTTTGAGGAGGGCAGCTCCCGTATCAGGATCGAGAGAACGATTCTCGAGATGAGCGATCCGAATGCCGAGGTGGAGATCAACGAGTACATGGTGGCATGTTACGGCACGACGGAGTATTCCGAGGACATGAGCAATGTGAAGCTTTCCGTTACCGACGGTGCGAAGACGGAGAAGATCGATTACGCTTACAAGTGCCGTGAGGCGCAGATGCAGGGTGCGGCGGAGGCAGTGGCGGTGGTTCCCGAAATCGGAACGAGAGTGTCCATAAGCTGCGAAAAGAAAGAGGCGGTCGGCTACATTAAGGAAGGGTATGCGTTCTCTCCGATGTTCACGTTAGGCTACACCACCCAGTTAAAAGATAAGGAGGTATTTGCGACATGGCTCAATCTGGCAAAGGCAAATTAAATTACAGGTGTCCCTCCTGCTTTATGAGAGACTTGGACATTGATATGTTTTATGATAAAGATAAGAAGGAGTATCACTGCATCCGCTGTCAGTATGTGGGGACAGAGGAGGACGTGCTCGCGAAGAACGAGCTGGCGCGGTTTCGGTATAAGGATGCGATGAAGCGGTTTACGAAGTTTGATTTCGACTAGTGCTCCATTTACCAATTAACTATCCTTTTTTGCTTGCCAGCATTCCCTTCTACTGCGTTGTTTTCGGTCAACGATGCCACCGCATCGCCTCCCTCAAACGCCTTGTATAAGGAAATTCTGGACTTCGCAAAAAGTGTATGCAATTGGAAAATGGAGCACTAGAGTGAGAAGTACGAGATTTGCTTTGCAAATCACTCTCACTCGGGAGAATGCCGGAAATAAGGCATTCTTCGCAAAAGTCCTTTCATGCGTCGGGCTGCGGAATGTGGATTTAAAATAACGGATGTTTTATTTGAGCTTGTCAGTGATAACGGAGAGATAGCACATGAAATTTTACAAAGGTATGGATATATCCACCATAACAGAAGTGGAAAGTCTCGGCGGAAAGTTTTACGACCATGGTGTGGAGAAGGATGTCTTTGAGATTCTGAAAAGCTATGGGACGAATGCGGTCAGGCTGCGGCTTTGGAATGATCCGTATGCGGAGGACGGCACGCCTTACGGGGCGGGTACGAACGACTTACCTACCACCATAGAACTGACGAAGCGGGCGAAGGCGCACGGGATGGATGTGCTGCTTGACCTGCAGTACAGCGATTTCTGGGCTGATCCGGGGAAACAGCGGGTGCCGAAGGCGTGGCGCGGGATGGATGCGGAACAGTTGACTGAAGCGGTCTATACCTTTACGAGGGATACGCTGCTGGTCATGAGGGATGCGGGGGCATATCCGGATCTGATCCAGATTGGCAACGAGCTGACGCACGGGATGCTATGGCCGTATGGAAAGCTGCTGGAATGCGGCAATTATGACAATCTGGCGAAGTTCGTCAGCGCGGGCATCCGGGCGGTGCGCGCACTGGACGCCGACATGCCGGTGATGATTCATCTGGACAACGGCGGCAATGCGCCGATGTACGTTGACTGGTTTGATCATTATATGGAGCGGGGAGAGGATTTCCAGATCATTGGGCTGTCCTATTATCCGTTCTGGCACGGGAGTCTTTCGGATTTACAGAAGAATATGAATGATCTGGCGGTGCGCTATGGCAAGGAACTGGTGATTGTGGAGGTTTCCATGGGCTTTACCATGGAGGACTACGGCGCATATGAGAAACTTGCGCCGGACGAGCGCAAGGGGTATGCGACAAAGCCTGCGCTGGTGGAAAAACTGCCGTTTCCCATGACGAAGGAGGGGCAGGCGGATTTTATGAGGGCACTGTTTGCCGTGATCGATCAGGTGTCGGACAAGAAGTGCAGAGGCTTTTTCTATTGGGAGCCGGCATGGATCCCGGTGCCGGGATCGGGCTGGGCGAACGGGGAAGCGCTGCAGTATATAGAGGAAAAAGGACCCGGCGGCAACGAGTGGGCGAATCAGGCATTGTTTGACTATAATGGACACTCCTTGCCGGTGCTGGAAGTGATCCGAGACTATCGCTCTGGGGAAGGAAAAAACTGACAAAAGTCAAACACAGGCGGCGGAAGCGTCCGTTTCGGAGCCGTGGGAAGATAACTCGCTGCAGATTATTGACGACAATTACAGGACATATTATGAGGTGTTTGTCTACTCCTTCTGTGACAGCGACGGGGACGGCGTGGGCGATCTGCAGGGGCTGATTTCCAGGCTTGACTATATCAATGACGGCGATGACGCCACGGACACGGATCTGGGATGTAACGGCATCTGGCTGATGCCCGTGAACCCTTCACCTACTTATCACAAGTATGATGTGGCGGACTATTACGGGATAGACGAGGCGTACGGCACGCTGGATGATTTTGAGACGCTGCTTGCCGAGTGCGACAGGCGTGGCATTAAGGTAATTATGGACTTGGTGCTGAATCACAGTTCGTCACAGAATCCGTGGTTTCAGGAGGCATGTGATTACCTGAAAGGTCTGAATGGCGGGGAGCCGAGTTCGGCGGATTGCCCTTACTTTGATTATTACCATTAGTTGGCGCTCAAGTAAGTGTGACAGATGAGAATGGAGGCGGACAGATGAGAATGGCTTGAAACGTCTTGAAATTCAAGTAAGTTTGAGATAAAATGATAAAAGTCACACAGTTTTTGTGAGAGGGTTAGGTCCTGTTATCTTTAGCGGGGTATCTGACTCAAAATAAACGAAAGGATAACAGGTACTTAACATGAAAAGTCAAAACAAATGGGTGCGTGCCGCGATCCCGGCACTGCTCCTGCACTTCAGTATCGGTACGGTGTACTGCTGGTCTATTTTTAGTCAGGAGATCGCTGACTACATAGGTTTTTCCAAGGCAGCTACGGAGTGGGCGTTCAGCTTCGCGATTTTCTTCCTAGGCATGTCCGCGGCTTTCCTTGGAAACGTGGTGGAGAAGGATATTCACAAGTCGTCCCTGATTGCTACGATTACCTTCGCCCTTGGTATGGCTGGCACAGGTTTCTTCATATATTATGGAGGAAACCATCCCGGCAGCGTTCTCGCTCTCGTGGGCATCTATGTCTGCTACGGCTTTATCATGGGCATCGGTCTCGGAACCGGTTATCTGTCCCCGGTAAAGACTCTGATGCTTTGGTTTGAGGATAAGAAAGGTCTTGCGACCGGTCTTGCGGTGGCGGGCTTTGGCGGCGCGAAGGCGATTGCAAGCCCGATCATGCAGGCTCTTCTTTCCAATCTGGGAGAGGGCGGCATTTATAAGATGTTCTGGATTCTCGCTGCGGTTTATTTCGTAATGATGTTCGTGGGTCATCTCCTTCTGGCGAAGCCCGAGGGCTGGCATGAGCCGCAGAAGAAGGAAAAGGGACAGGGCATCATGGCTACCATCAAAACCCGCCCGGTCAGCAACTATGTGGGCATCTGGCTGATGTTCTACATCAATATCACCTGTGGTCTTGCGCTGATCTCGCAGGAGAAGATGATTGTGAAATGTATCGGCCTTGCAGGCGTGGTTGGCGTGATCTCCACAATATCTGCGATCTTCAATGCGGGCGGTCGTCTCGGCTTCTCCGCTTGGGCGGATCACCTGAAGGACAGAAATACGATTTACAAGCTGATTTTCGTGCTCTCGATTGTATTTACCGGCGCAGTTATGCTCACAGGCGGCATTAAGAACGGTGAAGGCAATATGCTGCTGGTTGTTCTTGTGCTGGCACTGGTATTCATGGTAAATGCCGGATACGGCGGCGGCTTCTCCAATGTGCCGACCCTGCTTTCCGACCATTACGGCATGAGCAGCATCAGCGCGATTCACGGTATCACCCTTTCCGCGTGGGCGTTTGCGGGTCTTACCGGCAACCAGATCGCAACCCTGATCGTGAGCAATACGGGAAGCTTTATCGAGGATTCCCACGGTAATATGGTCAATCCTGTCGGCTACCAGAACGTGCTGTACTTCACGATCGTGCTCTATATCATCGCACTGTTGATCAGTCTGTTCCTTGTGAAACCCGCGAGTACGGATAAAAAATAAGAGATATACGCAAAGCAAGACCCCCGGAGGTGCTGCCTCCGGGGGTCTTGCTTGTGTAAAAGGGGAATTCTTCGGAATTGCTATTGCCGACTTGACTTCCGTGATCAAGTCTGTAATCAATATACCGTGTTTTCCCCTTGCAGTCTATAATTATATTACAAAAGAATAACACTATATTAGCGAGACGGTTTTACATCAACAAAAACTCACGCTGCTTCTGAAGTTCTGTCGGAATTGGTGTTCCCATGTTTTTCAGCTTCTGGAACACATTGTCGTAATGGTGGATCTTCTGTGCCAGTTTAATGTCGTAACGTGTCATAGTCTCCTTGTAGAGCGGGTTTGCCATCAGTTTTGTCCGAATCTCCTTTGAGAAAGGGCAGTATGTGAAGATGATATTACGTGACACTTTGTTTAATCTTGGCGAACCGACACCCTCGTAGAGAACCCATGCCTCATAGTCCCTGATAAACATCTCTTTATAACTATTTTTCGCTTTCTGCATACTGAGCTTGATTTTGTCCTTCGCGTCAGCGGAAAGCTCGCGGTTCTTGCGGTAAAACTGGATGTAGTCGAAATATTCGCTCGTAAGGGATGCCTCGGAAATATCGTTCCAACGCGCGCCCTGAACACGTTTGCACATTTCCCAGCGGAAGTCGCCGGTCAGACGGACCAGAATATTCGTCAGGTCTTCCATCTGGAAGACAGATACCATCATACGCGCCGGAGTGGTGCGTTTGCGACCCTCGATTTCCTGCCATGCGATGCCGCGGGTTCCCACATTGGGCATCAGGATAATGTCGGGAAGCACCTCCACGGAGACAGATTCCTTACCGATACCGATTTCGGGATTCGTGTAAATGACGTCGCGGTAGTAGGCGCTGAAATCGATCGCACGTATCTGCCGGAAAGCTTCTGCCACTTTATCTGCTGATACAAGAGTTCCGTCCAGCTCTTTTAAGACGTTATGCTCCGAAAATGTCGGGCAGAAGCTTAAAACACGCCCAAAGGTAATCTTGTTGACGGTAGGAAACATATTCCGTATCTCAAAGAGCACTTTTTCCAACGGATCATTCTGCATACGCGCTTCGTCCGCAGCGGTGATATTACCGGACATTTTCTGCTCGCGCAGGAAGGTGGGGAAGTCCGAATCAAATTCGTTACGGCTCGGCTCTTTCTCACCTTTGTAGATGGCGGTAAACCACTCGTAGGCGGTATAAACCTTGCGTTTGGGATCAGAAGGAATCTTGTCAACGATTTTGTACAGGTACGCGGCATTTTCAAGCCCGGCAAGATTTTCGTCCACATAGCCGAAGTTAAAGAACATCTTCAACACTTTGGGAACGGAAGACGGATCCTTCATACTCTTGATAAAGGCTTTTTCATAAATCTGATAGAAGAGCTTCGTGATAGAGAGACGCAGTTTCCTTGCCGTATCGTCGGAAGCGTTCTTATCGGTCATCTTGGCATACGAGTTCACAGCCTCACGGAAGGAGACAACGGTCTCGGTACTTACCTCCGCATATGTGAGAATGGTATTCATGGAATTTTCTACATCGGCAACATCATCCGCCGCCGCAGTGGCATCTTCTTCCACGCCGTCTCCCAGCGTTTCCAGTTTGGAGCGGTATTCGGCGGTCCTCTGCTGATACATTTCCCTGTCAATTGAGGGCAGGTCTTCCAGCTGAATCATCATGGTGGAGATGGTTGCAATCAGCGTCGTGGAATCCTTGTCATTTGCGCCGATTTTATATAAAAGACCCGCGTAAAGGTCAAACAGGTCGAGATGATTCTCGTTCATAAGCAGGTGTGCGATTTCTGCCTTGTAATCATAGAAAACGCGGCATATGGAAAGGATGCGGTGGATATCCTGATCCGCCTTCAGAACGACGCCAGCAAGGAAATCGCTGCTGTGGAACTTGGAAGATTTTTCAGTGACCATAGAGGTCAACTGCTCGTAGTAGCCGTCCGTCCAGCTTTCCATATCTTCTTCCAGGATAAGAGGAGAAAGATCGTCCATATCGGGCAGCGCTCTCGGCGTAATGCCGTGCTTGACGCAGAAGGACTTATATTCTTCATAGTGATCCATCAGAAAATGATAAATATTTTCGCAGTCAAAACGCATCAGCTCGTACTGATCATATATTTCACGGAACTGCCGGAACAACGAGGCGACAATCATATTCGCCAGATCCACGCTTTTCTGCATCAGCGAGGAAAGCTGCAAAGCGGTACAGGGATAGGAGGCGATTCCCGTGGGTTCCTCCGTCTCATAGGTGATAAAGTGAGAGCCGAAAAAGATCTCACAGACGCCGATGACGTCCCCTTTTTTCAGATAAAAAGTGCCTCCCGGATAGGAGGCGCACACGCTCCCTTTTGCGATGACATGCAGAGCAGTCAGATTCTGTTCGCTCTGGATTAAATGTGTACCCGCAGGAAACTCTTTTACTGCCATTTGAATACCCCCTTATACAAATTAGTACAAAAACCTGTATCTATCTTATGCTTTTTTTGGGGAAAAGTCAATGAGAAGGACTGTTCCGGCGGGGATGTTGAAGAATGTTGGAAGAAGAAGGAGCATTTTTGTGCTGTACTTTTCAGGAATTTGTGCTAAAATTGAAAATGACAGGCTTGTCGGGACAGGAAGTATGCGCTGAGAGTAATTTGGAAAACGGAAGTGAGTGAAAATTATGAATAAGACACAGACGGAGAAAGAGGATATCGCCTACAGACAGCAGGTGGTGAATGAATACAGGGCGGATGTAGAAAAACTGGCGCGGTATTTGCCGTGGCTGGAGAGCAAGAATGGCATGCGTGTGCAGCAGAGTTATTCCGGATCCGGGATTGCGGAGCACTCGATTGCGTTCCCGGTGTATGACGGCACGCTGATGAATTTTATCAGGGAAGCACAGCGGACGAAGCTTATGGATCGGAACTACAGATATATCTATTCACGGAACAGGATTCGTGTTTTGGAGGACGAGCTTCTGGCGATTAAAAGGTCGGATATCCGGGAGATGGATGTGCTGAAAGGTATCCTTTCCAGATATGTGATGGAAGGCATGACAAAGGGCAGAAGATGGTCTGAGGCGGTGGAGAACGGTATTTTCCTTAAGGTGATTAAGAAGATGAAAGAAAATCTGGATTTCTGGGACCACCCCGTACAGACCAGAGTAGTCAATGCCCAAAAAGAGGAAAGACAGGAGTAAGGCGCAGGGCAGACGAACGGAAGGGTACATATTTGCAGGGAGATTAAAGAAACGATGGGAGAAAAATCGGCACAGAAAAGGAAGTACATACTCGATACGGCAAGAAAGGTATTTGTGGAAAAAGGCTTTAAAAATGTGACTATGAAAGATATTGTGGAGGCATGTGAGATCAGCCGGGGCGGTCTGTATCTGTATTTTGAAAGCACGGATCAGATCCTGATGGAAGTGCTGCAGGTGGAAGCGGACGAGACGGATGACGTTTTCACGGAGCGGATTGCCAAAGAGGATACGGCTGCGGATATTTTGACGCTCTTTTTGAAGGAACAGAAAAAGGAGCTTTTGCAGAATAAGGATAATTTGACTGTAGCGGTCTATGAATATTTCTTTGCACATAAATCGACCGACAAGAATAACATGCTGCGCAGGCAATTTGACGCAGGTGTCAGGGTAATTGAAAAGCTGATTGAGGCAGGCATTGCCAGCGGAGAGTTTTACTGTGAGAATCCAAAGGGGGCTGCGGCTAATATCATGTATGTGCTGGAGGGGCTGAAAATCAACGCGCAGACTTTCGGCATTACAGAAAAGATGGTGGATGAGCAGCTGCTCTATATTATGCAGGGGCTGATTACGGAGATATAGGGCTCGTAAGCACGGGCTTCCGAGTCTGTGTGAAGCAGAGGGAGGAGAAACGACTATGGGAAATGTCAGACGAATTTACGTGGAGAAGAAAGAACCGTATGCGGTTAAGGCAAGGGAACTGAAGGAAGAGATCGAAAGTTTTCTGGGCATAAAGAGTGTGGAGCAGGTGCGGGTTTTCATACGCTATGATGTGGAGAATATTTCGGATGAAATTTTTGAGAGGGCGTGTCATACGGTTTTTTCGGAACCGCCTGTGGACATTTTATACCGGGAGAACATAGAGATCCCGGAAAACGGGTATGTCTTTTCGGTGGAGTTTCTGCCGGGACAGTTTGACCAGAGAGCGGACTCAGCCGTACAGTGTGTGCAGTTTTTGAAAGAGGACGAGGAGCCGATTATCAGAACGGCTGTGACTTATTTGGTCAACGGAAATGTCACAGAAGAGGAACTGGCGCGGATCAAGGCTTACTGTATCAACCCGGTAGACTCAAGAGAGACCGACATGGTGAAGCCGGAGACGCTTGCGCTTGCGTATGAGGAGCCGGCAGATGTGGCTGTACTGGAGAATTTCCCTGAACGGGAAGATTTTGTGGATATGCCCGGTGTGGAGCTGAAGGAGCTGTACGATTCCCTTGGACTGGCAATGACATTTAAGGATTTTCAGCATATTCAGAATTATTTTGCGAAAGAGGAGAAGCGGAATCCCACGATGACGGAGATCCGGGTCCTGGATACCTATTGGTCCGACCACTGCCGCCATACGACTTTTTCCACGGAGCTCAAGAACGTGAGTTTCGGGGAAGGGCGTTACCGGGAGCCGATTGAGAATGCGTATCAGGATTACCTTAAGACGAGGGAAGAGATTTTCGCAGGCAGGGATGATAAGTTTGTCTGCCTGATGGATCTGGCGCTGATGGCGATGCGGAAGTTAAAGAAGGACGGGAAACTCGATGATATGGAAGAATCCGATGAGATTAACGCCTGTTCCGTGGTGGTGCCGGTGGAGATGGACTACGGCGACGGTCCGGTGACGGAGGAGTGGCTTGTCTTTTTCAAGAACGAGACCCACAACCATCCCACGGAGATCGAGCCTTTCGGCGGCGCGGCAACGTGCCTTGGCGGCGCGATCCGCGATCCTTTATCTGGCAGGGGGTATGTCTATCAGGCGATGCGTGTGACCGGCGCGGCGGATCCTACGGTACCCGTGGCGGATACACTGAAAGGAAAGCTGCCACAGAAAAAGCTGGTGCGCGGCGCAGCGGACGGTTATTCTTCCTACGGAAACCAGATCGGTCTGGCGACCGGACTGGTCAAAGAGATTTATCACCCGAATTATGTGGCGAAGCGTATGGAAATCGGCGCAGTGATGGGTGCGGCGCCGAGAAAGAATGTCATCCGGGAAAACTCCGACCCGGACGATATCATTATCCTTCTGGGCGGCAGAACCGGGCGCGACGGCTGCGGCGGCGCGACGGGGTCCTCCAAGGTGCACACGGAAAAATCCATTGATATGTGCGGCGCGGAAGTGCAGAAGGGCAACGCGCCCACGGAGAGAAAGATACAGAGGCTGTTTCGGCGTGAGGAAGTGAGCCGCCTGATCAAGAAATGTAACGATTTTGGCGCGGGCGGTGTGTCTGTGGCGATCGGTGAACTGGCGGACGGGCTTGTGGTGGATCTGGACAGGGTTCCCAAAAAGTATGCGGGTCTGGACGGAACCGAGCTTGCGATCTCGGAATCCCAAGAGCGTATGGCAGTGGTGGTATCACCCGCGGATGTAGACGCATTTCTCGGCTATGCCGCTGAGGAAAATCTGGAGGCGGTGCCTGTGGCGGTAGTCACCAGGGAGCCCCGGCTGGTGCTCAAATGGCGTGGGAAGAAAATCGTGGATCTGTCGAGGGCGTTTCTGGACACCAACGGCGCGCATCAGGAGACGGATGTTTTTGTGGATATTCCCGATGAAAAGGAAGATTATCTGAAAAAGATTGCGACACCGGCGGTGGCGGAGGCTGTGGCACATAGGGACGTGAAAGCGGCGTGGCTTTCGCTTCTTGGCGATTTGAACGTCTGCTCCCAGAAGGGGCTTGTGGAAATGTTTGACGCCTCGATCGGCGCGGGCAGCGTGTATATGCCTTATGGCGGAAAGTATCAGTTGACGGAGACGCAGGCTATGGTGGCGAAACTTCCGGTTTTGGAGGGGAGGACGGACACTGTAACCATGATGAGCTACGGTTTTGATCCGTACCTGTCAAGCTGGAGCCCGTACCACGGCGCGGTTTACGCGGTGACAGAGTCTATGGCGAAGATTGTGGCAAACGGCGGAGATTACAGGACGATCCGCTTCACTTTCCAGGAGTATTTCCGGCGCATGAGCGAGGAACCGTCCCGCTGGAGCCAGCCGTTCTCGGCGCTGCTCGGCGCCTATGACGCGCAGATGAAGTACGGTCTGCCTTCCATAGGCGGCAAGGATTCCATGTCCGGCACTTTCAACGATATTGACGTGCCTCCTACACTGGTGTCCTTTGCGGTCAATGTAAATAAGAGCGGTCATATTGTCACACCCGAATTGAAATATCCGGGCGATCGGCTCGTACGGTTCCGTATACCGAGGGATGTGTATGATCTGCCGGTTTATGACGAGGTTATGACACTTTATGACAAAATCATGACATTAATGTCAGAGTATACTGACACAGAGATCATAAACGGAATGCCTGTCAAGTTTAAAAAGAGAAAGATCGTGGCGGCTTATGCGCTGGATGCAAAGGGCGTAGCGGCGGCTGTGAGTAAGATGGCGTTTGGAAACGGTCTCGGCGTGGCAGTGGATTCTTCTTATAAAATGAAGTCCCTGTTCGACAACGGTCTGGGCGATATCGTGGCGGAGATTCCTGCGAAAGAGGTACATCAGTTAAAGACGCTGGGGATTCCCTACGAGGAGATCGGTACGGTGACGGCGGACGGTGCGTTCACCTACGGTTCCATGAAAATTGACGGGGACGAGGCGCTGCAGGTATGGCGCGATAAGCTTGACAAGGTATTTCCTTATACGGCGGGCAAGGATAAGAGCCCGGTGGTGTCTGAGCCGTATCGTGCGGACAGTATTTATGTGTGCAGACGTAAAGTGGCGAAACCCACGGTATTTATTCCCGTATTCCCGGGCACGAACTGCGAGTACGACAGCGCAAAGGCGTTCGAGAGAGCCGGGGCGGAAACAGTGGTGAAGGTGTTTAAGAATCAGAACGCGGCGGATATCAGGGAGAGCGTGGAGGCTTTTGAGAAAGCGATCGGGCAGGCGCAGATCATTATGTTCCCGGGCGGTTTTTCTGCGGGCGATGAGCCGGACGGCTCCGCCAAGTTCTTTGCGACCGCTTTCCAGAATGAGAAAATGAAGGAAGCGGTGATGAAGCTTTTAAATGAGAGGGACGGCCTTGCGCTGGGAATCTGTAACGGTTTCCAGGCGCTGATTAAACTGGGGCTTGTGCCTTACGGGGAGATCCGGGGGCAGGAGACGGATTCGCCGACACTGACCTTCAATACGGTGAACCGTCATATTTCAAAGATGGCTTATCTCAAGGTAGTTTCCAACAAGTCACCCTGGCTTGCAGGGGCGGAACTTGGGCAGACTTATGTAAACCCGGCTTCCCACGGTGAAGGACGGTTTGTGGCGCCAAAGGAGTGGATTGACAGGCTGTTTGCAAACGGACAGGTGGCTACCCAGTATGCGGACGCCGACGGCAGCGTGTCCATGGACGAGGAGTGGAACATCAACGGTTCCTACGCATCGATTGAGGGCATCACTTCACCGGACGGAAGATGTCTGGGCAAGATGGCGCATGCGGAGAGAATAGGCGACTCCGTGGCGGTAAACATCTTCGGCAATCAGGATATGAAGATATTTGAGAGCGGGGTAAAGTATTTCAAGTAATAATTGGCAGATATTCCGATTCATGTACGAGCCAGTGGGTATCTTATGAGGATTTTGAGATTGATTTCAGCGCATTCTTGAAATTTTTCAAGACCTCTTGACAGATCTTTTATCCAGTGATATTCTATAGAGAATTTAACGAGTTAAACCGTTGAAGCGGAGATAACGGTGATGATGCCTTTACAGAGAGCCTGTGCTGCTGAGATCAGGTAAGAAACAAGTCATCAAATGGACCGCTGAGGGTGCAGTCAAATGCGCGGGAGCGCAGAGTATTCTGCAACGTGTGGCATACGTCAGTTGCCGGGGATATGTCAGTATCCTGCTAAGCGCTCGGGGGTTCCCGTGAATCAAGGTGGCACCGCGGATTGAAACGATTCGTCCTTGACAAGACTCAGGTTTTGTCAGGGACTTTCTGCGTTTAGGGGCAGAGTCAGAAAGGAGCGGGCATGAAAATTTTACCTTTCATTGAAGAAGTAAAAAAGATCTCGGACACAGGAGAATAATTTTTTTTATGGTACATTACTTCATTGGATGACAGGGTAATAGAAAAACAAACGGTTTACATAATATTAGACGGTATTTACAGGGAAAAAGGGTTCAGAATGGAGGAAAGAAAAAATGATTAAGGAAGCAATCGTAAAAATTGTTAACAAGGGGGACCTCACCTACGACGAGGCATACGCGGTGATGAACGAGATTATGAGCGGGGAGACGTCCCCCACCCAGAATGCGGCGTTTCTGGCGGCGCTTTCCACCAAGAGCGCGAAGGCGGAGACAACGGACGAGATCGCCGGATGCGCGGCGGCGATGCGCGACCACGCGACCAGAGTGGAGACTGGTATGGATATCTTTGAGATCGTGGGTACCGGCGGAGATAACGCTCACAGCTTCAATATTTCGACCACCTCAGCGCTTGTGTGCGCGGCGGGCGGTATGAAGGTGGCAAAGCACGGCAACCGCGCGGCTTCCTCCCAATGCGGCACGGCGGACGGCGTGAAGCTGGCAGCGGAGATCATCGACTCTGGGAAGGCGGCGGAGACGTTGGAGAAGTTTATCGCACTCAGCAATGATTAAAACAGGATTTGATTAGGAAAAGGCTGGAAAAAGACAATGGCGAATATTTTAGAGCAGCTGGCGGAACATGCGGTGTACCGCACAGAGCAGGCAAAGAAAAAACTGCCTGCTGCGGAGATAGAGAAACGGGCGTTATATATGAAAAAGAGAGACTTTGCTTTTGAGAAAGCATTGCGGAAACCGGGTATTTCCTTTATCTGCGAGTGTAAGAAAGCGTCTCCGTCCAAAGGCGTGATTGCGCCGGAATTTCCGTATCTGGAGATAGCGAAAGAGTACGAGGATGCGGGGGCTGACGCGATCTCCGTGCTGACAGAGCCGAAGTGGTTTCTGGGGAGCGACGCATATCTGCGGGAAATTGCGTCGGCGGTTTCCATTCCCTGCCTGCGCAAAGACTTTACAGTGGACGAATACATGATTTACGAGGCGGAGCTGCTCGGCGCTTCGGCGGTGCTTTTGATCTGTTCCATTCTAAGCGAGGAACAGATCAGAGAATATCTTGCCGTCTGTGACACGCTCGGTTTATCCGCTCTGGTGGAGGCGCACGATGAGGCGGAGGTGGATATGGCGCTTGCGGCAGGTGCGCGGATAATCGGCGTGAACAACCGGAATCTGAAAGATTTTACGGTGGACACGGAGAATAGCCGCAGGCTGCGGGAACGGATTCCGGACGACATATTGTTTGTGTCCGAGAGCGGCGTGAGCGGATCGGAGGATGTGAAGAGGCTGGCTAAGATCGGTGCAGACGCGGTGCTAGTGGGGGAAGCATTGATGCGGACACCAGATAAGAAACGAACGTTATTAAATCTTAGGAGAGGCTGAATAAATTCTCTGTTGAGCAATTTTTTTAATAAACTGAACAAGTTCGGTCGGAATTTGTGAAGCTTCGGAATGATGGGAAAGAACAGATGAAACAGGAAGAGAAAAATAAAATCAAGATTAAACTATGCGGATTGATGCGTCCCAGTGACATTGAAACGGCAAATTTGCTTCATCCTGAATATGTCGGCTTTGTTTTTGTAAAAAATAGCAGACGCTATGTATCGTTGGAACGTGCCAGAACGTTAAAAGAGCTTTTACACCCGGATATTCTGGCGGTGGGAGTGTTTGTGGATGAGGAGCTGGAGACGGTGGCGGCGCTGCTTTCGGCGGGGGTGATCGATCTGGTGCAGCTTCACGGAAAAGAGGACGAGGCATATATCAGCAGACTGCGTGAGCTGACGGAGAAGCCTGTGATAAAAGCTTTTTCTGTGAGAGACGAGAAAGATATTGAGAAGGCATGTGAAAGCTCTGCGGACTTTGTGCTTCTGGACGCAGGCGACGGCGGTACAGGCACGGCTTTTGACAGGGAGTTTCTGGCGGGGATGAGTCGTCCCTATTTCCTTGCCGGCGGGCTCGATGCTTCCAACGTGGGAGAGGCTGTGAAACGGTGGCAGCCTTATGCAGTGGATGTGAGTTCCGGCATTGAGACGGACGGATTGAAGGATGCGGAGAAGATGCAGGCGTTTGTAGAGAGCGTGAGGAGGACTAAAGATTATGACGAATCATAGCGGGCGTTTTGGAATCCATGGCGGACAGTATATTCCGGAGACGCTGATGAATGCGGTGATTGAACTTGAGGCAGCTTACAACCATTTTAAAGATGACGAGGATTTTAACAGGGAGCTCACAGCGTTATTCAACGATTACGCGGGCAGACCTTCCCGGCTTTATTTTGCGAAGAAGATGACGGAAGAGCTGGGAGGGGCTAAAATTTATCTGAAGCGGGAGGATCTGAACCATACGGGCGCCCACAAAATCAACAACGTGCTCGGACAGGCGCTTTTGGCAAAGAAGATGGGAAAAACCCGCCTGATTGCGGAGACGGGAGCGGGGCAGCACGGTGTTGCATCCGCTACGGCAGCTGCGCTGATGGGGATGGAGTGTGTGGTCTTTATGGGCGAGGAGGACACCGTCAGACAGGCATTGAACGTTTATCGGATGCGGCTTCTGGGGGCGGGGGTAGTTCCCGTCATAACAGGGACAGCCACTTTGAAGGACGCGGTGTCCGAGGCGATGCGGGAGTGGACTTCGCGGATTGCGGATACCCATTATTGTCTCGGTTCGGTGATGGGACCCCATCCGTTTCCTACGATTGTGCGGGATTTTCAGGCGGTGATTTCCCGTGAGATCAAGTCGCAGCTTCTGGAGAAAGAGGGGCGGCTGCCGGATGCGGTGATCGCCTGTGTGGGGGGCGGGTCCAACGCTATTGGTAGTTTTTATCATTTCATAGAGGATAAAGGTGTGCGGCTGATCGGCTGCGAGGCGGCTGGCAGAGGCATTGATACCTTTGAGACTGCGGCGACCGTGAATACGGGGCGGATTGGCATCTTCCACGGAATGAAGTCCTATTTTTGCCAGGACGAGTACGGGCAGATCGCGCCGGTTTACTCCATCTCCGCAGGTCTTGACTATCCGGGAATCGGACCGGAACACGCCTATCTTCACGATATCGGCAGGGCGGAATATGTGCCTGTGACTGACGACGAGGCGGTGGACGCTTTTGAGTATCTGGCAAGGACGGAGGGCATTATCCCTGCCATTGAATCGGCACACGCCGTTGCCTACGCCAGAAAGATTGCTCCTGTTATGGGAAAAGATCGTATCATTGTGATCACCATTTCCGGAAGAGGGGACAAGGACTGCGCCGCTATTGCGCGCTACAGAGGGGAGGATATCCATGAGTAAGATAGGAGAAGCTTTTGCAGACGGAAAGGCGTTTATCGCTTTTGTGACATGTGGGGACCCGGACTTGGAGACGACCATGGCATGTGTGCGCGGGGCAGTAGAAAACGGGGCGGATCTGATCGAGCTGGGGATTCCTTTTTCGGATCCGACGGCGGAAGGTCCTGTGATTCAGGGCGCGAATCTGCGGGCGTTGACCGGTGGAGTCACAACGGATAAAATTTTTGATATGGTGAGAAGCCTGCGGCGGGACGTACAGACGCCCATGGTGTTTATGACTTATGCCAATGTGATTTTTTCTTACGGATCGGAGCGGTTTTTCTCCGTCTGCCGGGAGATTGGGATAGACGGGGTGATCCTGCCCGATCTGCCCTATGAGGAGAAGGAAGAGTTTCTGGATATCTGCCATACTTATGGGGTGGATCTGATTTCTCTGGTCGCGCCTACTTCCGCAAATCGTATCGCCATGATCGCGAGGGAGGCGGAAGGGTTTCTCTACGTGGTGTCCAGTCTCGGGGTTACCGGCACCAGAAGCGAGATCAGGACGGACCTGCAGTCTATTGTGGAAGTGATACGGCAGAATACGGATATTCCCTGTGCCATCGGGTTCGGCATCTCCACGCCGGAGCAGGCGGCGAAGATGGCAGGTATTTCGGATGGGGCGATTGTGGGTTCAGCCATTGTGAAAATTATTGAAAAGTACGGCAGGGAGGCGGCACCTCATGTGGGGGCATATGTGCGGGAGATGAAGGCGGGGATGGCGTCCTGTTAAAATAGCATCTGTAATTATACGGCGGCTGCAGGTGTGAAAAGTAACCTGTGCGTACAGCCGCCGTATTTTTGCATGATTTGCAGTTGAAGCCGGATTCCGCCTGTGCTATAATTAGTCGATTAAGGACTTAGGGACAGTTAAAGCCGGATGAATCGATGAAGGGACAGGGTAGACGATGAAATCATTTTTAATACTGGAAGACGGCACGGTGTTTGAGGGGACGCATATAGGGGCGCGCAGGGAGATTATCAGCGAGATTGTCTTTAACACTTCCATGGCAGGTTATCTGGAAGTGCTGACCGATCCGTCCTATGCGGGACAGGCAGTTTGTATGACGTATCCGCTGATCGGCAATTATGGAATATGCCGGGACGATATGGAGTCGAAGAAACCTTGGTGTGATGGTTTTATTGTGCGGGAGCTATCCCGCATTCCCAGCAATTTCCGATGTGATATGACAATTCAGCAATTCTTAGAGGACAACGGTGTGCCGGGGATCGCCGGAATTGACACCAGAGCCCTTACCAGAATCCTTCGTGAGAAGGGTACCATGAACGGTATGATCACGACCGACGAAACTTATAATCTTGATGAAATCATTCCCAAGTTAAAAGCATATACGACAGGCAAGGTAGTGGAGCGGGTAAGCTGTACAGAGAAATATACCCTGCAGGGAACAAAGGAACTTGCCCAGAACGGACCGCTTTCCGGCAGCGCTTCCTTTAAAAGAGAGGATTTCGAGGCGGGCATCCGGGAGAAGAAGCCAAGCCTGGTGAGGGATTTGAATGGTGCGGGGCTTAAGGTGGCGCTTCTTGATCTGGGAGCGAAGGACAACATCGCAAAGTCGCTGGCGGCGAGAGGGTGCGACGTGACGGTTTATCCGGCAACGACTACCGCAGCGGAGATTCTGGCGGATCAGCCGGACGGCATCATGCTCAGCAACGGTCCGGGCGACCCGAAGGAGTGCACTATTATAATAGAAGAAATCCGCAGGCTTTATGAGTCTGATGTCCCGATTTTTGCGATCTGTCTCGGGCATCAGCTTATGGCGCTTGCTACGGGCGCGGACACTTTTAAAATGAAATACGGGCACCGTGGCGGCAATCATCCTGTGAAGGATCTGTCTACGGGCAGGGTTTATATTTCGTCTCAGAATCACGGTTATGTGGTAGATATGGACAAGCTTGACCCGCAGGTGGCGGTTCCGGCGTTTGTCAATGTAAACGACGGCACGAACGAGGGACTTTCCTACACGGGAAAGAACATCTTTACGGTGCAGTTCCACCCGGAGGCGTGCCCCGGACCGCAGGATTCTTCGTATCTGTTTGATCGGTTTATTTCCATGATGAAGACGAAAAGCAATAAATAACGGAGGTTATATTATGCCAAAGAATCCTAATGTAAAAAGAGTGCTTGTGATCGGTTCGGGTCCGATTGTGATCGGGCAGGCGGCGGAGTTTGACTATGCGGGGACACAGGCGTGCCGTTCCTTGAAAGAGGAGGGAATGGAGGTTATTCTGGTAAATTCCAATCCCGCCACGATTATGACGGACGGCGATATCGCGGACAAGGTGTATATTGAGCCGCTGACGACGAAGGTACTGGAACAGATTATCATAAAGGAAAAACCGGACTCCCTGCTTCCCAATATGGGCGGTCAGGCGGGCTTAAATCTTGGCATGGAGCTGGACGAGTCGGGATTTCTTGCGGCGCACAATGTGCTGCTTCTCGGCACCACGGCAAAGACTATCCGCAAGGCGGAAGACCGTCTGGAATTCAAGGAGACCATGGAAAAGATCGGAGAGCCCTGCGCGCCCTCCCTTGTTGTGGAAAACATTGAAGATGGCGTTGCCTTTGCGAAGAAAATCGGCTACCCGGTGGTGCTTCGTCCCGCCTACACGCTGGGCGGCTCCGGCGGCGGCATCGCGCACAGCCAGATCGAGCTGGAAGAAATTCTGGCGAACGGTCTGCGCCTTTCCCGCGTGGGACAGGTGCTGGTGGAGCGCTGTATCGCAGGCTGGAAGGAAATCGAGTACGAGGTGATGCGCGACAGCGCGGGCAACTGCATCACGGTCTGCAATATGGAAAATATTGACCCGGTTGGCGTGCACACGGGCGACAGCATCGTGGTGGCGCCTTCCCAGACGTTGGGAGATAAGGAATACCAGATGCTCAGGAGCGCCGCGCTCAACATTATTAACGAATTGGAGATCACCGGCGGCTGTAACGTGCAGTTTGCCCTGCATCCCACCAGTTTCGAATACTGCGTGATCGAGGTCAATCCCCGTGTGAGCCGTTCCTCCGCGCTGGCGAGCAAGGCGACGGGCTATCCGATCGCCAAGGTGGCGGCGAAGATCGCGCTGGGGTACACGCTGGACGAGATCAAAAACGCGATTACGGGAAAGACTTACGCCAGCTTTGAACCTACGCTGGACTACTGCGTGGTGAAAATACCGAGATTGCCTTTCGATAAGTTTATTACGGCAAAACGTACTTTAACAACCCAGATGAAGGCGACCGGCGAGGTGATGAGCATCGCCAACAATTTCGAGGGCGCGCTGATGAAGGCAATCCGTTCCTTGGAACAGCATGTGGACTGTCTGCGCAGCTATGATTTCTCGGCGCTTACGGCGGAGGAACTGTTAGAACGCATGGAGATTGTGGACGACCAGAGAATTTACATTATCGCGGAAGCGGTCCGCAAGGGCATTGACTATGACACGATCCACAGGATTACCATGGTGGATCACTGGTTTATAGACAAGATCGCGATACTTACGGAGATGGAGGAGCGGCTTTCCGGAGAGCCGTTGACGGTGGAACTCTTAAAAGAGGCTAAGCGGATCGAGTTTCCCGATAATGTGATTGCGAGACTGACCGGGAAAACCGAAGAAGAAATAAAGAACATGCGTTATGAAAACGGTATTGTCGCCGCTTTTAAGATGGTGGATACGTGCGCGGCGGAGTTCGCGGCGAGCACGCCTTACTATTATTCCGTGTTCGGCTCTGAGACGGAGGTGGCGGAGAGCCATCCGAAAAAGAAAGTGCTGGTGCTCGGTTCCGGACCGATCCGCATCGGGCAGGGTATCGAGTTTGACTACTGTTCCGTACACGCCACATGGGCGTTTGCCAGAGAGGGGTATGAGACCATTATTGTCAACAACAACCCGGAGACGGTCAGCACCGATTTCGACATTGCGGACAAGCTGTATTTTGAGCCGCTGACCCCGGAGGATGTGGAGAATATCGTCAATGTGGAGAAGCCCGACGGCGCGGTGGTGCAGTTTGGCGGACAGACGGCGATCAAGCTGACGGAGAGCCTGATGAAGATGGGCGTGCCGATCCTCGGGACAAAGGCGGAGGATGTGGATGCCGCCGAGGACAGGGAGCTTTTCGACCGTATTCTGGAGGAGACGGAAATACCGAGAGCAGCGGGCGGCACGGTATATACGGCAGAGCAGGCGAAAGAGGTGGCAAACCGGCTGGGCTATCCCGTGCTGGTCAGACCTTCCTATGTGCTGGGCGGACAGGGGATGCAGATCGCCCTTACCGACACAGAGATAGAAGAGTTTATGGCGGTGATCAACCGTTACGAGCAGGATCACCCGATTTTGGTGGATAAATACTTACAGGGCAAGGAATTGGAGGTGGACGCGGTCTGCGACGGCACGGATATTCTGATTCCGGGCATTATGGAGCATATCGAGCGGACGGGCGTGCATTCGGGCGACAGCATTTCCGTCTATCCGGCGCCCACGGTAAGCGACAAGGTGAGGGAGACCATCGCCGAGTATTCGAGGCGGCTGGCGAAGGCGCTCCATGTGATCGGTCTGATCAATATCCAGTTTATCGCCATGGGCGATGAGGTGTACGTGATCGAGGTCAATCCCCGTTCCTCCCGCACGGTGCCCTATATCAGCAAGGTGACGGGCATTCCGATTGTGGATCTGGCGACGGAAGTGATTATCGGTAAGAAAATCCGCGATCTGGGCTACGAGCCGGGCTTACAGCCTGCGGCGGACTACTTTGCCGTCAAGATGCCGGTGTTCTCCTTCGAAAAGATCAGGGGCGCGGAGATCAGTCTGGGACCCGAGATGAAGTCCACCGGTGAGTGTCTCGGTATCGCGAAGACCTTCAACGAGGCGCTCTACAAGGCATTCCTCGGCGCGGGCATCAACCTGCCGAAGCATAAACAGATGATTATCACGGTGAAAGACGCGGATAAAGGCGAGGCGATCGAGGTTGCGAGACGTTTTGAGAAACTGGGCTATATCATCTACGCCACCAGAAGCACGGCGGCGGCGCTCAACGAGGCGGGCGTGAAGGCGAGAAAGGTGAACAAGATTCATCAGGAATCCCCGACCGTCATGGACCTGATTCTGGGGCACAGGATTGATCTGGTCATTGACACCCCGACACAGGGACGTGATAAGAGCAGGGACGGTTTCCTGATCCGCCGGACTTCCATTGAGACGGGCGTCAACTGTATCACGGCTATGGACACGGCGGCGGCGCTTGTGACCAGTCTGGAAAACGCGGCGAGTCAGGGAGAACTGACGTTGATTGATATCGCTTCGATCGCGAGGCGGGGGAAGTGAAATCCGGCGTTGATGAGAATGGTAGTGATAGAGGAAATGACTGGGTCGATGGTTTGAGTATGAAGAGAGAGGGTCTCGCTGAAAGAGGAACACGGATTGCGTTGACGCTTGGTATGCTGCTTATGGTCAGTGTCAGCGGTATGCGCGGCATCGGATACGGTTCTGTGACGGAAGAAAACGCGGGTGATGCCGGACATAGTCTTGCGGCGGGAGGCAATGAGGAAAATGTCGGGTTAGGTTCTAGGGCGGAAAAGAGCACAGGGATGACAGATATGTCAGAAATGGCAGGAGCCGTACTTTCCACAGATGATTTGGGAAAGAAAACGGCACCGGCGAGACTGGCGCAGGATGAGCCGGAACTTGAGATGCAGGGCGATGTATTAACCTATGGCGGTCTGGCTGTGACAATTCCCGATGGCATAGAAGCGAAACGGCTTGACGCGCAGGACAGCGGCAACATTTTTGATTTGGGACACTTTTTGTCTGACGGGAGCAAGGGGCGGATTCTGGACTTATGTGGTGCGCAGGACGAGTATGCGGACCGGGTAGGGGGAGATGGCATTGAGGTGTATCTCGCCCTGCCGCCCAGAGTCCGTCTGATGCACTATCGGGCGGTATACGAAAGTGAGACGGCGCTTCTTTGCGCCTTTTTTGATCTGCTGCCGGAGGCGGCAGGACGCCGCATGTATGCGGATGAGGAGAAGAGGGAGTACGCTTACCGGCTGGAGCAGGACGGGTATCTGTATCTGTTTCTGGTGCGGGGAGAGGAAGTCTGTCTGGTGCAGGAGACTGTGGAGGAAGAAGACTGCAGTTTTGGGCAGCTGTTCTCAGACGGCATGGCACGTTGGCGGGAAGACGGCGGGACTGTAGGATTTTGGAAAAAGCCTGACGCTTTTACCTATCGGAAGATCGTGCCGGAGAAAGGAATTTCGCTTTTTTATGCCAGTGAGAGAGAGGCTGACGGTGCAAGACTGCGGCTGTACAGGGAAGGGTATTACGGGAAACCCTGTCAGGAAATCGGCGGGTATATCAAGGCGGAACGGGATATACGCGTGGGAGATATGAATTTTGACGGCTGCCCTGACCTTACTGGTTACGCTGATATCTTTCTCTGGAACCGGAAGATGAAAGGCTATGAACGGGCGCAGGCGGATATTCCCTTTTATTATCTGTATCACCGGCAGTTTCCCGAGACGGCGTCCTTTTGGGGAAATTCAACCTATCAGGCATCTAAAAATGAGGATTCGGTGCGGCAGGCAGAGGCAATTTGGCAATGGGAAGGGAATACTCTGGTCAAAAAGAGGGAGTGTGCCGTGTCTGATGTGGAGGAGGGCGTAAGAGTCCGGGCTTACGAGGATACGGGACGGGTTCTCTTTGATGAGACTTTTTCCGCGGAAGAATGGGAACAGGAAGAACAGGGCAGGGTGCTTCGGCTGTACAGGCAGTTTTATGACGGCATGGTGCCCGAAGCGGTTTATGGGGTGGAGCACAGGCTGGAAGGCGGGCAAAAGCATATCCCGCAGGGGTTTCTGGATGAGATCGGCGGCATGATGGCGGCGGGAGAGGATTCGGTTGTCTTAAGTAAACTGTGGGACGGAAAGGGTGTCAGCCACCTGAAAAGTATGGCAGTCGGCAGGGCACTGACTGAGGAAGAGACGGTGTCTCTTGCCGAAAAGGATATGGCTGTCAGACAGCAGGTGCAGAGGGCGGCACGCTATAGCTACAGATATACGGTGCTGGAGGCGGACTGTGATAACGATGGCAGAAAGGATCTTGTCTGGGCGTTGGACGGTCCCTTTATCGGCGGTACGTCCGGCAATGTGGAATATGTTTATTTGCAGGGGCAGCAGGACGGGTCCTACGCGGAGACAGACAGTTTCTTTGAAACGAGGGAGACCTTTTATGCCGTTTCCTATGAGGGGAAAAATTATCTGCTTTATGAGGGGATTGAGCCGCTCACGATGGTCTATAACGGTTATATCGTGAGAAGCTATGCAGACGGAAAGCTGGCAGAGGAAGCGAGGGTCTATGAGGTCTTTGACCGCTATGAAAAACCGTGGGTGTGGGCGGCGACAGGGTATGAGGAGCTGACGGCGGTCATGGCAGAGAAATGTGATGCATTAAAAGGGCAGTTTGACGAAGGAGAGATGATAGAGGGAGGGGCAGAACAGCGGACAGGCAGGGAATCAGAGCAGCCGTCCGCCTATGAAATGGTGTCTTACCGGTGTGACCTGGACAATGACGGAAAAGAGGAAAAATACAGTAAATGGGTGCGGGAGCTGAATTTTTTTGACGGCGGGGTGCATCTGGAGTTTGATGTGACAGAAGAGGGTGCAGCGGAGGAAGATGCACTGGAAGGGATAGAAGGCGTGGATGCGCAGGACAGCGGAGGAAACAGTGGTCTTGCCATACTTACAGAGGAACTGGAAAGCAGCACAGATACGCCTGTGGCGCTGTGGGCGGAGGAATACGGAGGGAAAAATATCGTCTACGCGCTCTGCCTGACGGGACTGTACGACTATAAGATCACGGGCTGGCTGGTGGAGGAGTCGGACTGTAACAGGGTCTGCGAGATTGCGGTTGATGCGGCATATCGGGTGCGGCAGGATAGAAAAACAGTATTTTGAGGCGGAATAAGGAATATGAATAAAGTTAGGAACTATCAGAAGGAACTGGATCAGATTATAGAAGGAATGTGTAAGGGTGAAAAGTGCGCGGCGGGAGAGCTTGTGCCAACCCTTTTTCTGCACAGCTGCTGTGCGCCGTGCAGCAGTTATGTGCTGGAGTATCTGCGGCAGTATTTTCGGATCACGGTCTTTTACTATAATCCGAATATCACGGAGGATGCCGAGTACCGCAAACGGGTGGCGGAGCAGAAGAGGCTGATTGCGGCGTATAACAAAAAAGTGACTAAGAAAGTCAATGCAGATGATGGTGAAATTGGGGTGACTTGCGCATATGGTGCAGGAGCGTCGATACAGAATGCAGATGGAGGCGGATATGAAATCCGAATCGTAGAAGGAGACTACGAGCCTGCCTGCTTTTTTGAGACGGCAAAAGGTCTGGAACAGTGCCCGGAGGGCGGCGAGCGGTGTTTTGCCTGCTATGAGCTGCGGCTCAGGGAGACGGCGAAACGGGCGCGGGCAGGGGGTTATGATTATTTCACCACGACACTTTCCATCAGCCCCTTAAAAAGCGCCGCGAAATTAAATGAGATCGGGGAGAGACTGGCGGCAGAGCACGGCGTGGCATGGCTGCCGTCGGATTTTAAAAAGAGGGATGGCTATAAAAGGTCGATTGAGCTGTCGAAAGAATATGACCTGTATCGGCAGGATTACTGTGGGTGTGTGTATTCTTTTGCAGAGAGGGAAAGACAGAAAGAAAAGCAGAGGACTGACGTTATGTAAATCGGACGCCGGGTCCTGCTTTATAAGTCTCTTTCCTATTTTAAACGGAATCTGGATACCAGCTCAGAAGAAACTCGCGGAAAGGAAAGTAAATGACATTTTTAGGGATTTGTGGTAAAATTGCATTGCTTATGATTAACGGCTTGCGGATTCCCTGCATATGCCTGTTGCCAGACCCGCGGGGAAACGTATTTCATGGAGGAGAACATGCAGAAAATATTGGATTTGATATCGGAGGAAATAAAAAAGGCGTTTGAAGCGGCAGGGTATGATCAGGAACTCGGCAGGGTCACCCTCTCCAACAGACCCGACTTGTGCGAGTTCCAATGCAACGGTGCGATGGCGGGCGCAAAGAAATACCACAAAGCGCCGCTTATGATTGCGCAGGATGTGGCGGAGAAGCTGCAGGAGAGCGACGTACTGTCGGAGGTTTCGGCCGTGGCGCCCGGCTTTTTAAATATGAAGGTGAAGGAATCCTTTGTGCGGGATTATCTGCAGGATATGTCCGGCGCGGAAAAATTCGGTTTCCAGACGCCGGAGTCAAAAAAGATCATCATTGACTACGGCGGTCCGAATGTGGCAAAACCGCTCCATGTGGGACATCTGCGCTCCGGCATTATCGGGGAGAGCATCAAGCGGATCTGCCGCTATGCCGGGCACGACGTGATCGGGGATATTCATCTGGGGGACTGGGGGCTGCAGATGGGACTGATTATCACCGAACTGCAGAAAAGGCAGCCTGGTCTGATCTATTTTGACGATTCCTATGGAGGGGAATATCCGGCGGAAGCGCCCTTTACCATATCAGAACTGGAGGAAATTTACCCGACGGCGAGCGCAAAGTCCAAGGAGGACGAGGCGTACAAGGCTGACGCCATGGAGGCAACCTATAAGCTGCAGAGCGGCGTGCGCGGGTATCGCGCACTCTGGGATCATATCATTGCCGTGTCGGTGGCGGATTTGAAGAAAAATTATGCCAATCTGAACGTGGAATTTGATCTGTGGAAAGGCGAGTCAGATGTGCATGACATGATCCCCGGCATGGTGGAGGAGATGAAAAAAGGCGGCTACGCTTACGAGAGCGACGGCGCGCTGGTGGTGGACGTGAAGGAGGAGACCGACACCAAGGAGGTTCCGCCTTGCATGATCTTAAAATCCGACGGCGCGTCCCTCTATAATACGACGGATCTGGCGACCATCATGGACCGCATGGCAAACTATCGTCCGGACAGGCTCATTTATCTGACCGACAAGCGTCAGGACTTATATTTCGAGCAGGTGTTCCGCTGCGCAAGGAAGACCAAGCTGGTCAATGATGATACGGAGCTGATACACATTGGTTTCGGCACCATGAACGGCAAGGACGGCAAGCCCTTCAAGACAAGGGAGGGCGGAGTCATGCGGCTGGAAAACCTGATCCGGGAGATCAACGAGGAGATGATCCGCAAGATCAGGGAGAACGCGGAGACGAAGGGGTACGAAATCGACATGGAACACGCCGCGGAGACAGCCAGAATCGTCGGACTGGCGGCGATCAAGTACGGCGATCTGTCGAATCAGGCATCCAAGGACTATATCTTTGACATGGATAGGTTTACGTCCTTCGAGGGAGATACCGGACCATACATCCTTTATACGATTGTACGGATCAAGTCAATTCTTGCCAAGTTTAAAGAGCAGGGAGGAAAATTGACTGACACAGTCGTCGGCGAGGCGACAAATGTGTCGGAAAAGAGCCTGATGCTGGAGCTTACGAAATACAATGCGATGATGGAGACGGTCTGCGAGGAGATTGCGCCCCACAAGATCTGCGCTTATATCTACGATCTTGCAAATGCGTTCAACCACTTCTACCATGAGACGAAGATTCTCACGGAGGAGGACGGACAGAAGAAGGCGGGATGGATCGCGCTGCTTGCGTTGACGAAGGATGTACTGGAGACTTGCATTGACCTGCTTGGTTTTTCCGCGCCGGAGAGGATGTGAGAAACAGGACGGACGCCCGGCAACTTATGAAGGGGCACGTTTGAGCGGTTTCTGAAAAAATTGGCGAGACAATTCCGAAAAAGGGGTTGACAAGCTATAGGAATAAATTGTATACTAGCAGAGCGGGTTGCGTGAGTAGCCCGCATATAACGGGGTCTTAGCTCAGCTGGGAGAGCATCTGCCTTACAAGCAGAGGGTCATAGGTTCGAGCCCTATAGGCCCCATCGGGAAGCCGGAGACGGCTTCCCCATAGTTCTACTAATTTTATATATGGCGAGATAGCTCAGCTGGCTAGAGCATACGGTTCATACCCGTAGTGTCGAGGGTTCAAGTCCCCCTCTCGCTATTTAATAACACCGCAGAAATGCGGTGTTTTACTTTTCCGTGTTGCATTTTGTGTTGCATAATCTGGAAAAATGATTGTTTGCAAGGCTGGCCATTTCCTTCTGTCTGTCACTCATGGCATGCCGGTATACAGATTTCAGCACGGCGTCAGTTTTCCAGCCGCCTTCCTGCATGATGTAGGCATCCGGGATTCCCAGAGCGTGTCGGATGGACGCAGAATAGTGCCATTACGGTATAATAACGACAAACGGAAAAAGCCTTTATTTTCAAGGGGTTTGAGCGTTTGCCGTCATTTATTCAATTCCTTTTCCAAGTTGAAATCTGACGAGAAAAATATCGAAAAAAGGAGGCTGTTTCATTAACGACAAAATTTAATAGCGCCAGCGGTCCGGTGTATTGCCTGGCCGCTGATTGCCGTGGGCGTTTCACTTTTATAGGTGGGCGTCCTTTTTTGTACCCATTTTCAGGAGAAAGGAGATTCACATGGAACTGAACGAAATGGAAAAGCGCCTGATCTTCCAGACGGAAGGCTATGGGAAATCAGGTGTCACTTATGAGCTGCGCATGTGCCTCCCCTATATACCGGACCCGGTAAAGAGGAAAACGGCGGAGGAGCTTATGCGAAAGCTGGACGCCATGCCGGAAAAAGACTGTCTGGCGCTCATTCAGGATATTCGGAAAAACTACCGGATTCCGGCAGGACCTAAGACGATGGGGGAACTACTGGCAGAGGCCAGGCAGAAATCCGGCGCGGAGAAATTGAAGGGGCATGACATCATGGCTCTGGAGCGCTTTGACCCGGAAGTAAAGCACATGATTGTCTTTGACGTGCTTTCAGGTAATGCCCCTGTCGGGGATAAAGGCGACAAGATGCGCCTGTTCCTTACGGATGCCGGCTACCAGAAATTTTTAGACAGCCAGGAACGGGGCGAGGTCAGACTGAAAAACCATGCGAAGGTTGCACCGGGCGGCCATCTGCACTATGACCGCAGGGACCGCGCCTTGTAACCCAGAGGAAAAGGAAGGAGGTTTTTGTTATGGCTGTATTCCGGGTAGAAAAAACAAAGGACTTCACGATCATGTGCAACCACCATCTGCGCAATACGGAACTGTCCTTAAAGGCAAAGGGGCTCCTCTCGCTCATGCTGTCGCTGCCGGAAGATTGGGATTATACCACAAAGGGGCTCGCCCATATCTGTAAGGATGGCGTGGATTCGATCACTACCGCCCTGAAAGAGCTGGAGCGGCACGGGTATCTCACCAGGCAGCGTCTCCGCTATGGGAACGGACAGCTCGGAGACATTGAGTATACGATCCATGAAAAGCCTGTAAATGCTGAAAAACGGGAGTATTCACCTAAACGGGAAAATCCAAGACAGGTAAATCCAGGACAGGCAAAACCTGAACAGGCCGAACCTGGACAGGAAAATCCCACACAATTAAATACTAATCCACTAAGGACTAAAAAATCAAAAACGGATATATCAAGGACCCATCAATCAATCTATCCGGCAGAGCCGGAGGCGGCAGGCCGCCCGGATAGGATGGATCGGATAGAGCTGACAGACGCCTACCGCGAGATCATTAAAGAAAATATTGAGTATGACTGTATGGTTTCCCGTTATGGGAAAGAACGCTTAGACGAGACTATGGAGCTTATGCTTGAAGTTGTTTTGTCCAAGCGGCCATATATCCGTATTGCCGGGGATGATTTTCCCAGGGAGGTGGTAAAGGGCCGTTTCCTGAAGATCAATTCCGGCCACCTGGAGTATGTCTTTGACTGTATTGACAAGAACACCACAAAAGTCGGAAATATCAAGGCATACCTGCTGGCAGCGCTGTATAATGCCCCGGCAACAATGGACAGTTATTACCGTGCCGAGGTCAATCACGACCTATACGGCTGTTAGGCGCCTTCGGGCGTCTTTTTTCATCACAGGAGGCGGGGCACGATGAAAAGAAATTCTGTGCCGGCACTATGCCCGGCGTAAGCAAAGAGCAGATTCAGGCGGCGATCCGTTCCGGCAAAGGTCCGGGGTATGAACGCTGGGCGAAGGTGTTCAACTTAAAACAGCTCTCTTTTGTTTTTCGGCGTTCTAACGGAACGCGCAGCCATTACCGCAGGTGATGATCTCAGGGGTTTGGGGATATGTCACCAACAAGCATTTTGGCAGGAATACCGGAAAGGGATTCCTGCCAAAATACGCAATCTTACGGAAGATTGCATTGCTTGCCAGTAGTTTATCCTCATTTATTGACATACTTTAGTTGACAACGCCACCCAACTTGTGCATAATATACTTGCTCAATAAGCACACTATAAAACAAAGGAGGGGCGTAGTGGAAATTATCATAAGTAGCAATACCAGCAAGCCAATCTATGAGCAAATAACTTCGCAGATAAAAGCCATGATTATGAGTGGTGAACTGAAAACTGGCGACCCGATTCCCTCTATGCGGGCACTGGCAAAATCCATTCATGTGAGTGTCATTACCGTCCAAAAGGCGTATGAAGATTTGCAGCGGGACGGGTTTATAGAAACAACAGTTGGTCGAGGCAGTTTTGTGTCGGCACAGAACAAAGACTTTTATCAAGAAGAACAGCAGAGATTGGCTGAAGAACATTTGCAGGAAGCGGCTGATATTGGCCGAACAAGTGGAATATCGTTAGAAAAATTGGTTGAATTACTGACGATGTTTTATCAAGAGGAGGATTAACTATGGACTCTATTTTGCAGGTTAATAACCTAACAAAACAATACGATGGCTTCAAATTAGATCATGTTTCGTTTTCGGTTCCAAAAGGAGCAATTATGGGGTTGATTGGTGAAAATGGAGCTGGAAAAAGTACGACTATCAATGCCATTCTTGATTTAATCCATAAGGACGAGGGAACTGTCACTTTTTGGGGGCAGGAGTTATCGGGATCGAAACAGCTCAAAGAGGATATTGGAGTGGTGTTCGATGGAATTAACTTCTATGAAACTCTCACCCCTGCCAAAGTCGGAAAAATCGGTAGAACGGCCTACAAACAGTGGGATGCACATTTATATCAGGAATATCTGAAACGCTTTCAGCTCCCTTTGGATAAAGAAATCAAAACTTTATCCAAAGGTATGAAAATGAAGCTGTGCATTGCCTTCGCACTCTCACATAAACCGAAGATGCTTATTTTAGATGAAGCCACCAGTGGACTTGATCCTGTAATGCGGGATGATATTCTTGAGGTGTTCCTCGACTTTGTGCAGGATGAAACACATTCTATTTTGATGTCCTCGCATATCACAACGGATTTAGAAAAAGTTGCAGACTATATTACTTTTATTCATCAAGGAAAAGTCCTTTTCTGCAAAACGAAAGATGAACTCCGTTATAACTACGGTATTATTCGCTGTGGGGCAGCTCTGTTCGATCAGTTGGACAAAGACGAAATTCTGGCCTACCGTAAAGACGATTACCAATGGAATGTTCTGGTAGCTGATAAGGAAAAGGCCAAAAGAAAATATAAAAATGCCGTAGTGGATGATGCAACGATTGATGATATTCTGCTGCTGTATGTGAAAGGAGATCAAGCTAAATGAAAAGCCTTGTTTTGAAAGATTTATTGAATATCGGTCATAATGCCAAATCTATGTTGTTCATCCTTTTGGTTTTTGCTATTGCCCTTATCCCGTTTTCTGGTGTTGAAGGTTATATCTTTGTGTGCGCCATTCTGTGTAGCATGATGATTGTAACAACTTTCTCTTTTGACGATAATTCTAAGTGGACACGATATGCCATGATTATGCCAGTTTCCAAGAAAGAATTGGTGGGCGGAAAATTTATTGTACTGGCTATCTTCTGCGCTGTTGGCAGCCTCTTTGGACTGGTTGTTGGTTCTATCGGCGGCCTTATCTCAAATAAAATCACGCTTGACCTTATAGGGATTGGAGAACTTTTATTTTTGACCTTGATTTCATGGGTAATTGCTCTGATTTTTGGTAGTATGTCAATTCCTCTTGTATTCAAGTTTGGAGCAGAAAGAGGCCGCGTCCTGCTGTTGGTATCTTTCCTTATTCCGGCAGGGATTTGTTTTGGAGTATATCAGCTTCTTGCTACATTAGGAGTTGCGCTGACCGATCAGCTTGTGTTTATTCTTCTCTGTTGCTCTCCGCTTTTGGCATTAGCGTGGTGCTATGTGATGTATCAAATCAGTTATCGTATTTTTGCAAAGCAAGAAATTTGATTTTTTTGAATAGTTAGATAATATTATCATGAAGATTGATACAAATACAATGGTTTCCATTACAGAAGCAAACCAAAATTTTTCAAAAGTGGCAAGATTGGTGGATGAGCATGGGACGGCTGTTATATTGAAAAATAATGTGCCGAGATATCTTGTTATAGACTTCAGTAAAGCGGAGCAAGATTCTGTTGCATCAGATAACGATATTATGAATCTCTCGAAAAGATTAATAGAACAGAATAGAGAAGCGTATGAGGTATTGGCAAAATGATCCGTCTGACAAAGAAACAAGTGTTGATGCTTCATACTCAATTGATAGAATCCACGGGTGGAAGTGATGGTATACGGGATGAAGGATTACTTGATTCTGCATTGGAAAGTCCGTTTCAATCATTTGGTGGAGAGGAATTATATCCAAGCATTCAGGCAAAAGCAGCAAGACTATGTTATGGACTTGTAAAGAATCATGCAATGGTGGATGGAAATAAGCGGATAGGGGCACATACCATGCTGGTTTTTCTTGCAGTAAATGGGTATGAATTAAAGTACACACAAAACGAATTAGTTGATTTACTCCCTTTTCGGAATTGTGTACTCATTAAAAAATAGCTTATAAATATACATTGC
>ERZ779624.52-NODE-52-length-54349-cov-38.821490_pt1 | contig 54349 bp, 53 predicted proteins | sample MGYA00514190_ERZ779624 | MGnify/ENA primary metagenome ERZ779624 (study PRJEB29562, sample SAMEA4376706) | mouse gut metagenome | isolation source: Cecum | study: EMG produced TPA metagenomics assembly of the A DSS colitis mouse model was used to assess the... | reverse complement strand
CCAATCTGATTGTAGATTGGCATATAAATACAATTAACTTCACGGATTCAGGTATCATTCTATTTGTAGGCTACTGTTTTTCGGTCATCAATCTGCAGAGAGGCACGATTGAGGAGGTAAACGTGCTTTACCATGAGCTGCAGAATGCCAACGAGCAGCTTTCGGAGTATGCCGACATGGCGGAAAAGATGGCGCAGACCAATGAGAGGAACCGCCTTGCAAGGGAAATTCACGACACGCTGGGGCACAGCCTGACAGGGATTATTGCCGGGCTGGACGCCTGTCTGGCGCTTGTGGACGTGGCGCCGCAGGAGGTGAAGAAACAGCTTAAACTGTTGGCGGATGTGAGCCGGGACGGCATGAAGGATGTGCGCCGGTCCGTCAGCGAGCTGCGGCCCGACGAGATGGAACGGCTTTCCCTGAATGCATCCATCCGCAAGATGGTGACTGATATGGGAAAGGTGTCCGATACACAGATTTACTTTGATGCGGGCGGGGAGAAACTGGAGTTCGGTGAGGACGAGGAGAATATCATCTACCGCGTGATTCAGGAGAGCATCACCAACGCGGTACGCCACGGACATGCGGGGCAGATCTGGGTTACGATGAAACGGATTGACGGGGAGGTGCTGCTCGAGGTGAAGGACGACGGCATCGGCTGTAAGGAATTAAAGAGCGGGTTCGGAACCAGACATATGAAGGAGAGAATAGAAATGCTTGGCGGCACAGTCAGCTTTGACGGGCAGAAAGGCTTTAAGGTGACTGCGCACATACCGATTCGCTGGGGGGAGAGTTATGATTAAAGTGTTGGTGGCGGACGATCAGGAGCTGATCCGCCAGAGTCTGCAGATTGTATTAAACAGCAAGGAGGGTATCGAGGTCTGCGATGTGGCGACGGACGGACAGGAAGTGATCCAGTGTGTGCGCCGGCAGAAACCGGACGTGATACTGATGGATATCCGTATGCCAAAGATGGACGGCGTACAGTGCACGAAGATCATCAAGGAAAATTATCCGCAGATTAAAATTATCATTCTGACTACCTTTGATGACGACGAGTACGTTTACAACGCATTGAAGTACGGCGCGAGCGGGTATCTGTTGAAAGGCGTTTCCATGGACGAGCTGGAAAGTTCCGTGAGAACCGTGTACAGCGGCCGCGCCATGATCAACCCCGATATCGCGGCGAAGGTGCTGACCCTGTTTTCCAAAATGGCGCGTGCCGATTACACTATCCAGGTGGGGAAAAAGGGCATAGAAGAGCTGACGAAGACCGAGTGGAAAATTATCGAGCAGGTGGGGACAGGCGCGGCAAACAAGGAGATTGCGGAAACCCTGAAGCTGTCGGACGGCACCGTGCGCAACTACCTGAGCACAATACTGAATAAGCTGGAACTGCGCGACCGCACCCAGCTTGCGATCTGGGCGGTACAGACCAATATCGCGCCCTACATGAAGGATGAAGCGACATGAAACTAGTGCGTCATAAAAAATGCATAGGCATTGTCGTGGCAGCTGCCGTCCTGTTCTTTGCGGGCGGGATCTATTATGCCAGGACGCGCCCGGTGGTGCTGGAATTTGGGATGTTTACCGGGAGCAACTGGAATGTGGCGAATGCGAACAGCTTTGCGATTATCGATCAGGCGATCGCCCGTTTCGAGGGGGAGCACCCGGGTGTGAGGGTGCACTATTACAGCGGTGTGCCCAAGGAGGAGTATTCGGAGTGGCTTTCCCGGAAAATTCTGGCGGGAGAGGAGCCGGACGTCTTTATGGTGCTGGGAAGCGATTTTGACCAGTTTTCATCCATAGGCATTATGAAAAATTTGGATGAGCTGATACAGCAGGACGCAGGCTTCGACACGGAGAAGTATTTTCAGAGCGCCCTCAGCACGGGCAAGTACGGGAACGCCCAGTATGCCCTGCCTTACGAGACGGTGCCTACTTTAATGTTTGTGAACCAGACGCTTCTGACAAAAGAGGGCATCAAGATTCCGAACACGGACTGGAACTGGGAGGAGATGTACGATATCTGCCGTCTTGTGACAAAAGATCTGGACGGGGACGGGATGCTGGATCAGTTCGGGATATGCAATTACGACTGGCTGGACGCGGTCTACTCCAACGGCGGTGAAATCTTTCAGAGTAACGGAAAAACCTGTTATCTGGCGGAGGACAGCGTGATCGAATCGGTGAAGTACATCCGCCAGCTGAATGAGCTGTACTGTGGGCAGAAGGTGGCGCAGGAAGATTTCAACGGCGGCAATGTGGCGTTTATGCCGCTGACCTTCGCAGAGTACCGAACCTATAAGACGTATCCTTACAAGATTAAGAGATATGCGAACTTCAAATGGGACTGCATTACCATGCCGGCGGGCAGGGAGGGCGGAAACGTGTCCCAGGTTGATACGCTGCTTATGGGGATCAGCGCCAACACCCGCAAGGAGGAGCTTGCGTGGGAATTTTTGAAGCTGCTCACCTATGACGAGAAGATCCAGACACAGATCTTTTCCCACTCACAGGGCGCTTCGGTGCTGCGGGCGGTGACACAGTCCGCGGAGATGGAGGAGATCGTGCAGGCGGAGATGGAGGAGGGGGAGACGGTGATCAGCGGCAAACTTCTCGGGCAGGTAATTGAGGAGGGATATACTGCGCCCCAGTTTAAAAAATACGAGCAGGCGCTTGCGCTTTCGGACAGTGAGATCGGTGAAATTCTGCTAAACGACAAGACCATAGACAGCAATATGAAAATTTTGCAGAGGACAATTAACAGTTATTTGCAGCAGTAGGGTTTGCGCGTTGGATTAAGATGTGGTAAACTGTACCCAATGAGCAGTGCAGCTCCATCAGTATCGGGTGTCACTGCTGAGTAAAGTAAGGGGATTGGGAGAATCATATGAGAGCGTGCAAAGGAAAAATTGTTAAAACATGGAAGGTTTTTGCGGCATTTCTGCTGTTGGCCATATCGGTCGTAGTATGCGGGAAGAACGTACAGGCAGCGGGGCGTCCGGTCTCCATCAGCTCCTGCCAGATTGTGGGAGGAAATGTCAACTGTACATTGACGGCGGAAAGCGTTCCGTCAGGCGACGACGGAAAATACTATATTTATGCGAACGAAGTTTTTCAGGATGGTCCTGTGGGAACGGTGGTGGCAGCCGTGGATGCGGGGGCTTCCGTCACGGCTTCTTTCCCTTTGGACTATAACACGCCGGATTCCAACTTAAGCCGGAAGTTTCTGGTGGCGGTGAAGCGCGGCGGGGAGATGATTCAGGTCAGCGACGAGCATTACATCACAAACCCGGAGGCGGTCGCGGCATTTACCTCGGGTCGCATGACCAGAGGAATCAAGGGCATTTTGCCGGAGGTTACCGCTATTGCGAGCGGGGAGCTTAAGGAGCTCGGCGTGCAGCAGGTCGTTTACAATATTTATCTGGATGAAATATGCGCGGCGCCCGGAGAGGCAGGGACAATTTCTTTTGATTACAACGGGCAGACATACTATTTCAGCAACGGGCGGATCACCCACTATGACCAGATGGTGAAGGGCTTTAACAATCAGGGTATACAGGTGACCATGGTGCTCTTAAACAGGGGCGGCACGGCGGGCTCTCAGGATCTGGTGCATCCGCAGGCGAGCGGCGCGGAGTGTCCCAGCTATGCGCTGAATGTGGAGGAGAGCGGCGGCGTGGAGCATCTGAAAGCGGTGTGTGCGTTTCTGGGACAGCATTATTCCGGATCGACCGGAAACGGGCAGATTGACAACTGGATTCTGGGCAATGAGGTCAACGCCAGAACATCCTGGTGGTACATGGATTCCAGTAGTCTTGACGTGAATGTGAGCGCCTATGTGAAGGCTTTCCGCATATTCTATAATGAGCTGAAGGCAATGAACGCCAATGTCTGGGTTTACAACTCCATCGACCAGGAGTGGGGGCGTAAGTCTAATCCCGGCAGTTTTCTGGCGAAGGATTATCTCGACCAGTTTAATTATTATATTAGGCGGGAGGGGAATATTGACTGGGGACTTTCCTATCACCCGTACAATTCGCCGCTCTATGATCCTTATGCGTGGAACGGACCGGCGGTGTGGGTGAAGAACAGTGTTTCCACTCCGTACATCACCATGCAGAATATAGACGTGCTTATTGATTATATGCATCAGTCCAAGTTCCTGAGCCCTTCGGGTCATGTGCGCAGCATTTCTCTTGCGGAGATCGGTTATACTTCCTATTTTGGGGATGAAAATCAGGAGGCGTCGGTGGCTTACGGCTATCTGAAAGCCGCTTCTCTGCCGGATGTGGACGCATTCATGCTTTTCCGCTTTAAGGACGACGCGCACGAGATGGAGAGCAAGCTGAGTCTGGGGATTACGAATCTGGACGGCAGCCACAAGCCCGCCTACGATATTTACAGGCAGCTTGGCACGGCAAATGAAGGCGCCGCCAAGGCGCGTGCCTCAGAGATTATCGGCATGGATATCGACCGGATGATCAGTGAGAACATCATCTGGACGAGAGGCGGAGACGGGGTTGTGCAGTAGGATGGAATAGAAGTCAGGATAGATGAGACGGATATTTCCGAACAGGTGCCGCCGCAGGAGCGACCGCAAAGTGCGGACTGTGCCATATCCGCCCGACCTTCCTCGGGATATGCTGCTTTATCTGGCTGGCGGTAATCTCAGCGGTGATAGTTATCGTGATGTTTGTGATCCTGCTGCGCAGGAAAGAGGATTAAATATCCAGCTTGGGCGGAACGTCGAGTTCGTGAGGAACCGGCGTTCCGTTTTTCTTTCTCTGGCGCACGCACTCTGTCGGCAGATACTCTATCTGCCCATTCACTGATCGAAAGTCATCTTCCGCCCAGGCGGCGATGGCGTTATAGAGCATGGCGGACAGACGCAGCGACGCCTGTTTCTTGCTGTTGTCCCCCATCTAGCAGAGGCTGCCGAAGTTCACAACGGGCTGGGAATTTGTGTTATACTAGAGTGAAAAGAACTTCTAAAGCTCGACAGCAAAGGCTGCCTCGCTAGGAAGTTCCGGATTTGCGAAGCTGTGACAGGGAGGTTGAGGTGAAACAGAAGGTTTTGTTAATTGTGCCGCATCAGGATGACGAGCTGTTTGTGGGCGGCGGGCTTTTGAGATCGATTGCAAAGGGCGGCGCTTATGAGGCTTATGTGGTCTACACGACCAATGGGGATTTCTTTCCCGATGAGGCAAGGGTGCGTCTGGGGGAAGCCGAGCGTGTGCTGACGGAGTTTGCGGGAATGGAAAAGAGTCATATTTTCTTTCTCGGTTACGGGGACGGCTGGAAGGATGGCGGACATATTTATCACCAGGAGGGGGATGAGCCTCTTGTCTCGATGGCAGGGAAAACGGAAACCTATGCGCCGGAAGGACACAGTGATTACCGCTATATGAGGTCCGGCAGGCACAGCGCATATCGGCGGGCGGACTTTAAGCGGGATTTGAAGGATGTGCTTGCGGAAGTGCGGGCGGATCTTTTGCTTGTGGTGGATTTTGACAAACATGCCGATCACAGGGCGGCGTCTCTGCTTGTGGAGGAATGTCTGGGAGAACTTTTCCGGGAGGATGCCTTTTACCGTCCTCTGGTATTAAAGCGTTTCGCCTATGACGGTGTGTGGAAGGGCAGGGCGGACTTTTTTGAGCTGCCGAGGCGGGCAACCGAGCTCGCGGAGCTTTCGCAGACGCCTTATGCGGCGGAGGAGGAACTGCGCTTTGCCATGCCGGAGGACTGCGCTTCGCCATATCTATTGCGGAATCCGTTTTATAGGGCGCTTCGGCGACATCGGACGCAGGAAGCGTGGCAGAAGGCGGATGAGATCATCAATATCGACGAAGTGTTTTTTCAAAGAAATACGGAAAATCTCCTGTATACGGCGGAACTTTCCGCTTCTTCCGGGAATACGGAATTTCTCCGGGACTTTAAGCTGTTTGACTGCGGGGACGTGACGGAGAAGAAGCTTGCCCTAAAAGAATGCGGCTGGAAACCGGCGGAAGAGGATTTGGAGAAAAAGGTGTGGATCCGCTTTGAGACGCCGCAGACCGTTGGACGTATCGCCGCGTACGCGCGGGGAAACGGCGGAGCGGACAGGCTGGAAGCTGTTTTTTCCTTTGATACAGGTGCGGAGCCTGTGCGCATGGACATCACGCCGGACGGCAAACGGAATTTCTGCACGTTTGAGCCGCGGGAAAGGGTGCGGGAAATGACGCTTCGGATCGGAGCATGGGAGGGCGTTGTCTGGGGGATTACGGAATTGGAGATTCTGCCGCCGGAGGAGAAGGGGCTGCCGGAGACACTGGAAAGGCTGCACTTTCGTGGGGATAGTCTGGAAGTGACCAAAATGGTCAAAATTCGGATGCGGGCAGAGAAGGCGATTCTGTCCTTCAAAAGAAAGTTTTCCCGCTGGCTGCCAAACAGCTATACGCTGCGGAGGTACTACCCGGACGCGGAGCGGAGGCGGGTATCGGTTCGGCACAGGGTTATGTATATTGTGGAGCGGCTGCGGGCAAGGTGAAGAAACGCGGTCCGTGCGCCGCACTGACGGCATACTTCCTCTGCATGGGGCTTCACATAAAAAACCGGCAGCCGTCAAGAAATCGGCTGCCGGTTTTTTATGTGAAGCATTCTTTCAATCAAGTGCGTCAGCACTCGCTTTGTTATAGTTTCTTTCCTGTCAGAAGTTCATACCCCTGCAAATATTTATCAATCGTCTTCTGCACGATCTCTTCGGGAAGTGTCCAGTCGTGCCCCTCGTTTGCTTTCAGCCAGTCCCTGGCAAACTGCTTGTCGAAGGAGGGCTGGCTGTGTCCCGGTTCGTAGCCTTCCGCCGGCCAGAAACGGGAACTGTCGGGGGTCAGCATCTCGTCGCCGAGCACAATATTGCCTTCCTCGTCCAGTCCGAACTCGAATTTCGTGTCCGCGATGATAATGCCGCGGGTCAGGGCGTACTCCGCGCATTTTTTATAGAGAGCTATCGTATAGTCACGGAGTTTGGAAGCGTATTCTTCGCCTTTGCCGGGGAAACGTTTTTCCAGATAGTCTACGCTCTGCTCGTAGGAAATATTCTCGTCGTGGTCGCCGATCTCCGCTTTGGTGGAGGGGGTGTAAATAGGTTCGGGCAGCTTGTCTGATTCCTTCAGCCCCTCGGGCAGCGTGATGCCGCAGACCGTGCCGTCCTTCTGGTAGCTCGCCCAGCCGCTTCCTGTGATATAGCCCCGGACGATGCACTCGATAGGCAGCATGTTGAGTTTCCGGCAGAGCATACTCTTGCCGTCAAACTGTTCCTGCCTGAAAAACTCGGGCATGTCGTTGACATCCACGGAAATCATGTGGTTGGGCAGGATATCGCCCGTCATGTCGAACCAGAATTTTGACATCTGGGTCAGAACCGTGCCTTTTTTGGTCACCTGATTCTTTAAGATTACATCGAAACAGCTGATGCGGTCGGTCGCGACCATAATCAGGCTGTCGCCGTTGTCGTAGATTTCACGTACTTTTCCTTCTTTGATGGGTTTCATGGCGTTCCTTTCTTTTTCTTTGTTCTGTATGAGCACTGCTTTTCTCCGCAGTGCACGCTCGAAAAACCTTCGGTTTTCCTCGCTCGCGGGCTTCGCCCTATGCATCCATTCGGATAACCATTTCGGTGAGCAAGCTCCCCTCTCTGTTTATCCTCTGTATGCGCACTGCTCATTGCTTTCGCGAACATTATACCAAGAATGCCATTGAGTTGACAACAAAAACTTCATTGGAAACACCATGCGGACATCTTCGCGGAAAATTTTTGGAGACTTTTTGAAAGATTTGGTGTAAAATGGTAACATTAATGATTAGGAGACCGTTTTCGGGGCGGATGCCCTCTGACAGATGGAAAACGGCGGGAAGGAGACAGTTATGGATTTAAAGGGATCAAAGACGGAGAAAAACCTGCTGGCGGCGTTTGCTGGGGAATCTCAGGCGTACACGAAGTATACTTACTATGCGTCCAAGGCAAAGAAGGACGGCTATGTGCAGATGGCAAATATTTTTGCCGAGACGGCGGCAAACGAGAAAGAGCACGCCAAGATCTGGTTTAAGTATCTGCACGGCGGTCAGGTTCCGGAGACGAGAGAGAATCTGCGGGACGCGGCGGAGGGCGAGAACTACGAGTGGACGGACATGTACGCGGGATTTGCCAAGGACGCGAGAGAGGAAGGCTTTGAGGAGCTGGCAATGCTCTTTGAGGGCGTGGCAAAGATCGAGAAGGAGCACGAGGAGAGATACCGCAAGCTGATCCAGAACATTGAGGATGGCGTTGTTTTCTCCAAGGACGGCGACTGTGTCTGGCAGTGCTTAAACTGCGGTCATGTCGTGATCGGCAAGAAGGCGCCGGAGCTCTGCCCCGTGTGCAAACATCCCCAGTCCTATTTTCAGGTGAAGCCGGAGAACTACTAAAATGCGGGAAGAACTTCTAAAACGCAGCAGCGGAGGCTGTTTCGCCAAGAAGTTCTATGTCTCGTATAGTGAAATGTAAGATCAGGACAGTCTGCCAGGCTGTCCTTTTTTTGATACATAACACATGTTTTTAAAAACTTTATTGTCAAAAAAAAACCAATGTGGTATGATACCACCGTATTGTATCTCAGGTGAGAATAATAACAGGAGGATTGTACCATGAAAAATGAAAAGACTTACGAACTTGTGCTTACGGCACTGTTCACCGCCATAATCGTAATTATGGCATTCACACCGCTGGGATATATCCCGCTTGTAGTCATCAATGCGACGATCATTCACATCCCGGTGATCCTTGGAGCGCTATTTCTCGGACCGAAGAAAGGTGCATTTTTAGGATTCGTATTTGGACTCACCAGTTTAATCAACAACACAGTAAAAGCAGTTACGGCTTCGGCGTTTGTTTTTTCGCCGGTTCTGGCCTATCGGGTTGCGGGGGTGTCGGGCATTTTTAAGAGCCTGTACATCTGTTTTGTGCCGCGTATTTTAGTCGGCGTGGTTCCCTACTTTGTATGGCTCCTGATCCGCAGGATTGTGAAGGGCGATAACAAGGCTGGGAAAATTGTCGTGGATTTAATAGCATCTGCTATATTATTTTTCTCCGTCAGGGCGTTCCTGATGCGGCTGCTCCCGGAGGCGCTGAGCGCAGTTGTCTGCACGGCGATCGGTCTGATGGCGGGCGCAGCGCTCATGGCAGCGCTGACCGCGGGCGGCATGAAGAAGGCGTCCGCAAATATTGCGCTCTCCTACGCGGGACTTGCAGGCGCGTTTACCAATACGCTCTTTGTGATGAGTGGCATTTTCATTCTGTATAAGGACGCCTACGCGAATGCTATGGGCGTGGCGGGCGATGCGGTACTGGACGTCATCATGGGCGTGGTGGCATTCAACGGCGTGGTGGAGGCTGTGGTTGCTGCGATCATTGTCACCGGTGTGGGTCTGGCTCTGACCAGAGTGAAGCCCCTGTACGCAAATAAGGGGCGCGAGGCGGAGGACGCCGCGCTGCTGGAGGCAAAGAAAGCCTGACGGAAGTATGTGCGGCCGGAACAAAGTCCGTGCGGAGCGTTGGACAAATAAATAACACATGAAATAAAATAATAGGGGAGCAAACGTTCGACGAAGGCGGACAGAGAGCGCGAAAGCGCGGGTTTGCGAATACAATACACAAAAAGAGGGGAAACGGCATGATTTTAGCAGTAGACATCGGCAACACAAACATTGTCATCGGTTGTATGGACGGGGAGAAGGTTTGCTTTGTGGAGCGCGTCTCCACCAACCAGGCGAACACGGAACTGGAGTATGTAGTAGAATTTCGGGCGTTATTTGATCTCTACCGCATCGGTGTGGAGGACATCACAGGGAGCATCATCTCTTCCGTCGTGCCTCCCCTCAACAATATCGTGAAGTCGGCTTTGGAGAAGCTGTTTCACAACGCGCCGCTGCTTGTGGGGCCGGGGCTTAAGACGGGCTTAAACATTCTGATGGACAACCCGGCGCAGCTCGGGTCGGATCTGGTGGTCAACGCGGTGGCGGGACTGCACTATTACGGCGCGCCGATCATTATGATCGACATGGGCACGGCTACAACCATCAGCGTGGTGGATGAGAAGAAGAACTATATTGGCGGCATGATTCTGCCGGGCGTGAAGGTATCTCTGGATTCTCTCGTCAACCGCACCTCACAGCTTCCGCGCATCAGTCTGGAACCGCCGAAGAAAGTGATCGGCAGAAACACCATCGACTGTATGAAGAGCGGTATCGTGATGGGACAGGCGGCGTGCCTGGACGGCATGATCGAGCGGATTTACGACGAGCTGGGCTACGAGGCGCCGGTGGTTGCCACGGGCGGTCTCGCGGGGAGTATCGTGCCTCACTGCAAGAGAAAAATTGTCTGTGACAACGAGCTTACCCTGAAAGGGCTGGGGCTGATTTACCGCAGGAATGCGGAACAATAATTGGTTCTATTAAATATTCTGACGGCAATGTGACAGACGGGCGGAATAAGGAGGTATCGCATGTTATTAAAAGAGAAACACATCGTGCTCGGTGTAACCGGCAGTATCGCGGCCTACAAGATCGCGTCTCTCGCCAGTATGCTTGTGAAGAAGCAGGCGGATGTGACGGTAATTATGACGAAAAATGCAACCAATTTCATCAATCCCATCACCTTTGAGTCGCTGACGGGAAACCGGTGTCTGGTTGACACGTTTGATCGGAATTTTGAGTTTCAGGTGGAGCATGTATCGCTGGCAAAGCAGACCGATGTCTTCCTCGTGGCGCCAGCTTCCGCAAACGTGATTGCCAAGGCGGCGCACGGGATTGCGGACGATATGCTGACCACCACGCTTCTGGCATGCCGGTGCCCGAAGATTTTCGCGCCGGCGATGAATACCAGAATGTATGAAAATCCCATTGTGCAGGATAATATAAGTACGCTTAAGGATTACGGCATGGAAGTGGTTACTCCGGCAAGCGGTTATCTGGCGTGCGGAGATACCGGGGAAGGCAAAATGCCCGAACCGGAAGTTTTGTATGAGGCGGTTCTTCGGGCGCTTACGCCCAAAGACCTTTCCGGGAGAAAGGTGCTGGTCACCGCCGGACCGACGCAGGAAAAGCTCGACCCGGTGCGGTATATCAGCAACCATTCCACAGGAAAGATGGGGTATGCCGTCGCGGCTGCGGCTGTGCGGCGCGGCGCGGATGTGACGCTTGTGTCGGGGAAAGTGGAGCTTACTCCGCCCATGGGCGTACAGGTGGTGCCGGTTGTCTCGGCGGCGGACATGGCGCAGGCGGTCAAGGCTGCGGCTTCGGAACATGATATCATAATTAAGGCTGCGGCTGTGGCGGATTACCGCCCCCGGGTGACGGCGGATGAAAAGCTTAAGAAGAAGGATGAGGAGTTGTCTGTGGAGCTGGAGCGCACGGAGGATATTTTGGCGTGGCTCGGCGCGCATCGTCGGGCGGGGCAGATTTTATGCGGTTTCTCCATGGAGACAGAGCATCTGCTGGAAAATTCCCGTGTAAAGCTGGAAAAGAAAAAGATAGATATGATTGTGGCAAACAATCTGAAACAGGAAGGTGCAGGATTCGGCACGGATACCAATGTGGTAACCCTGATTACGAAAGAAAAGACGGAGGAGTTTCCCATGCTCTCCAAGGAGGAAGTGGCGGACCGGCTGCTTGACAGGATTCTTGTGCTGTAAACATCGTGACGGCGCGAGGCGGCTGATAAGACGGCGTATGTCTGTAACGGATGCGGTGAGCGCCGCTGAGGAGAGGGAAGACGCGGCATGCTGCGTGATTTGACGGAGGGAGAGCGCTATGAGAATCGGAACGGGATATGATGTGCACAGATTGACAGAAGGGCGAAAGTGTATCATCGGCGGGGTGGAAATTCCTTACGAAAAGGGGCTGCTCGGTCACTCTGACGCGGATGTGCTCCTGCACGCCATTATGGACGCGCTTCTGGGGGCGGCGGCGCTGGGAGATATCGGGAAGCATTTCCCGGACAGCGATCCCGCCTACAAAGGTATTTCATCCGTAAAGCTTTTGGAGCATGTGGCAAAGCTTTTGGGGGATAACCTGTTTCTGGTGGAAAACATCGACGCGACGATTATCGCGCAGGCGCCTAAGATGCGCCCCCATATTGAGAAGATGCGGGAGAATATTGCGGGTGCGCTCGGTATCGAGGTGTCGCAGGTGAATGTGAAGGCGACCACCGAGGAGGGGCTTGGTTTTACCGGAAATGGCGAGGGCATTTCCGCTCAGGCGGTGTGCCTGCTCACAAGTCCCAGAGACCTCTACAGTGAGGATGTGGCAAAGAACTGCGGCGCGTGCGGGGGATGTCCGCACACAACGGAAGCCGTGTAAACCATTTAAGGGGAATGAGAAGCATTCTCTGAATCAAGCGTGCCGGCGCTCGATTTTTTTATGGCTTTTCTGAGTTTCGTCTTGATTCTCTGGAGGGCGTTGTCCGTGGACTTGTCGTCCCGCCCCAGCACTTTCGCGATCTGCTGGTATCCCATGCCCGTCAGGTACAGGTCGAGCACCTGCTTTTCAAAACTGCTCAGTTCGCGTTCTATGAGCATTTCCAGCCTGTCTACATTTTCCTTGTCTATGACAAGTTCCTCGGGATTTAAGTCAGAGCCGGAGGCGAGCACGTTGACGAGCGCTTCTTCCTCGCCGTCCCGTCCCTCGGAGACATTGCTGTAAAGAGATATATAATTGTTTAAAGGAATATGTTTCTGTCTTCTGGAAGCCTGCACCGCCGTGTACATCTGCCGGGAGACGCAAAGATCCGCAAAAGTGAAAAAGCTGGCGTCCCTGCCGCTGTCGTAGTCCCGGATCGCTTTGAACAGCCCGATCATGCCTTCCTGAATCAGATCCTCGCTGTCCGCGCCGAGGATATACATGGATTTCGCTTTGCTCCGCACCAGATTTTTGTACTTATTCATAATGTGATCCGTGATACCCTGCTCGCCGTCCCGCAGACGGATCAGAAGTTCTTCGTCGCTGTGCTGCGTATAATCTTCGCGCATATTTCTCTCCATGGGTCAGGCGATGACCCTCAAATCAAGATCGAAAGATTTCAGATGAATTTTGTTTCCTTATAAAATCATAAGAAAAAACCCCGTTCTGTACCTACGGGGTTTAGTAAGCTGCTGACGGGAATCGGACCCGTGACCTCCGCACTACCAATGCGACGCTCTACCGACTGAGCCACAGCAGCCTGACGAAAAAGATATTCTTTTTGTCACCGATTTATAGTTTATCAAAAAGAAAAAATCTTGTCAATACTTAAAAAATTTTTTGGGTTTTAAGTTGAAGCTTTTATAGAAAAAAGTGCGGCTGCGCTTGCCGGAAAGAAATGTGTGGAAATTGAAGATAGAGGAGGAACGGAAGGAGCACAAGGCGGAGATACGCGGTTACAAGGAGAAGATAGAATAGGACCGAAAAGAATATGAGGCAGATCTAAAAGAGCAGGCTGGTGAAATCGAACGACTGCGCAAAGAAATTGAGAGATTAAAAGGCAATGGTGGAAAAGGGGAGTAAGTGTAAGGTAAGAGCTGGTTTCCTTGACAAAATGTCCTAAGTTGCATATTCTAAATAGGGTAGAACTTTCTTTATGACAATTTTATGATAAAAGAGTTGCTTTTCATGCCAGATAACTGCAAAATCCGGCGTGGCATGAATGGAAACGTAGAAGGAGCGGTTAGATGGGCTTTATCGGTAATATAAAGGAGGAAATCCGTATCATACGCGAGCGTGATCCGGCAATTCACTCCAATATGGAAGTTTTTCTCTATCCCAGCTTTAAGGTGATGTGTTATTACCGGCTGGCGCACAGGCTGTATCTGCGCCGCCATTATTTCTGGGCGAGGTGGGTTTCCCAGAAGGGCGTGCGCAGGACGGGCATTGAAATCCATCCGGGCGCACAGATTGGCAAGGGCTTTTTTATTGACCATGGACATGGCGTCATTATCGGGGAGACCACGGTAATCGGTGATAACGTGACGCTCTATCAGGGCGTGACCCTCGGCGGCACAGGCAAGGAGCAGGGGAAAAGACATCCCACGATCGGGAACAACGTCATGATCAGCACCGGCGCGAAGGTGCTTGGTTCCTTTAAAATCGGGGATAATAGTAAAATCGGTGCAGGGAGCGTGGTGCTAAACGAGGTGCCGCCTAATTCCACGGTGGTGGGCGTGCCCGGGCGCGTGGTCAGGCGCGACAATATGGCGCTGCCGCAGGAGGAACTGGACCAGACCCATCTGCCCGACCCGGTGAGGGAGGATATCATGGGTCTGCAGCGTGCCAACGCAGAATTGACGAACCGGCTGCTTGATCTGGAGCAGGAGATGAAGAATATGCGGCGGGAGAAAACGCAGAACAGTTAACATAACTAAAATAAATGGGTGAAAGTGACGCGCCCGACATGGAGGAGATTATGAAAGTATATAATACATTATCGGGAAAGAAAGAGGAGTTTGTGCCCTTGGAGGAGGGAAAGGTCAGCATGTACGTCTGCGGACCTACGGTTTATAACCTGATTCACATTGGTAACGCGCGACCCATGATCGTGTTTGACACGGTGCGCCGCTATATGGAGCACAGGGGCTATGACGTCAATTACGTGTCGAACTTCACGGACGTGGACGACAAGATCATCAAGAAAGCGAACGAGGAGGGCACGGACCCTTCCGTGATTTCGGAGCGCTATATCGCGGAGTGCAAGAAGGACATGGAGGCGCTGCATGTGAAGCCGGCAACGACGCATCCCAAGGCGACCTGCGAGATCGACGGCATGATCGAGATGATCCAGACACTGATCGACAAGGGACACGCCTATGTGGCGGAGGACGGCACCGTTTACTTTAAGACGAGAAGCTTTCCGGGATACGGCAAGCTTTCCCACAAGAATCTGGACGATCTGCGCAGCGGCGGTCGTTCCCTTCTGGTGTCCGGGGAGGAGCAGAAGCAGGACCCGCTGGACTTTGTGCTCTGGAAACCGAAGAAGGAGGGCGAGCCTTTCTGGGAGTCTCCCTGGTGCGAGGGAAGACCGGGCTGGCATATCGAGTGCTCGGTGATGAGCAAGAAGTACCTGGGGGAGGAGATAGATATTCATGCGGGCGGCGAGGACCTGATTTTTCCCCACCACGAGAATGAGATTGCCCAGTCTGAGGCGGCAAACGGCAAACCTTTTGCCAAATACTGGATGCACAACGGATTTTTGAATATTGACAATAAGAAAATGTCCAAGTCTCTGGGAAATTTTTTCACGGTGCGGGACATCAGTGAGAAGTATGACCTGCAGGTGCTGCGGTTCTTCATGCTCTCCGCCCATTACAGAAGCCCTCTAAATTTCAGCGCGGAGCTGATGGAGGCGGCGAAGAACGGTCTGGAGCGGATCGTGACCTGCGTGTCGAACTTAAACTTCCTTCTGGAAAAGGCGCAGACGCAGGAGCCGAGCGCCAGCGAGGAAAAGGCACTTCTGCAGGCGAAAGATTTTGTGACAAAGTTTGACGAGGCGATGGACGACGATTTCAATACGGCGGACGCCATCTCTGCGATTTTTGAGCTGGTGAAATTCGCCAACACGTCCGTGGGAGAGGGCGCAAGTGCAGTTTTTATCCGCGCGCTGAAAGATGAGATTGTAGAACTTATGGATATCTGCGGGCTTACGGCGGAGCGCCGGCAGGAGATATTAGACTCGGAGATCGAGTCGCTGATCCAGGAGAGACAGGACGCCAGAAAGGCGAAAAATTTTGCAAGGGCGGACGAGATCCGGGATCTCCTTGCCGGGAAGGGCATTGTACTGGAAGATACGCGCGAGGGAGTCAAATGGAAGAGAGCATAACGATCCTTGAGGCAATCAAGAGAGACTTTGCATGCGGGGAGATTGACATACGCACCTATTCACCGCTGACGCTCGCTTATATCGGGGACGCGGTCTATGATCTGGTGATCCGCACTATCGTGGTGGAGCGGGGCAATACCTCCGCAAACAAACTGCATCATAAGACAGTTGCCTATGTAAACGCGCGGGTGCAGGCACGGATGATAGAGGCGCTGATGGAGGAGCTGACTGAGGAAGAGCAGACGGTCTATAAGCGCGGGCGGAATGCCAAATCCTACACCACCGCGAAAAATGCCACGGTCATCGAGTACCGCAAGGCGACGGGGTTTGAGACGCTGTGCGGTTACCTGTATCTGACCGGGAAGCAGGAGCGGATGCTTACGCTTGTGAAGAAGGCGGTAGAGCTGGTTGGGATGGAGATATGAAAGTGCGGGTTTGCGAGCCTGCATAAACTGCGAAAGAAAAACAGGCGGCGAATAGGGAAAGAGAGGTTTACATAATTTGGAAGAAAACACAGGAATCATAGAAGGCAGAAACGCCGTGATCGAGGCATTCCGGGCGGGGCGTACCATAGACAGACTTTATGTGCTGGACGGCTGTAAGGACGGACCGGTGATGACTATCAAACGGGAAGCGGCAAAGCAGGGAACGCCGATTAAGTATGTGACGAAGGAGCGGCTTGACCAGATGTCCGAGACAGGCAGACATCAGGGCGTGATCGCGGCAGCGGCGGCTTACGGATACGCGGAAGTTTCTGATATACTGCAGAAGGCGAAGGACAAGGGGGAGGAACCCTTTGTTTTACTTTTGGACGGAATCGAGGATCCCCACAATCTGGGGGCGATCATCCGCACGGCTAATCAGGCGGGCGCGCATGGCGTCATTATTCCGAAAAACCGGGCAGTCGGATTGACGGCAACAGTGGCGAAGGCATCTGCGGGCGCGCTGAATTACACGCCTGTGGCGAAGGTGACCAATCTGGGACAGACCATTGAGGAGCTGAAAAAGGACGGGCTCTGGTTTGTCTGCGCGGATATGGACGGTACGCCCATGTATGAATTAAATTTGAAGGGAGCGATCGGGCTGGTGATCGGAGCGGAAGGTGACGGGGTGAGCCGTCTTGTCAGGGAGAAATGTGATATGACTGCGCAGATTCCCATGCGGGGGGATATCGATTCATTGAACGCCTCCGTGGCGGCGGGGATTCTGGCTTATGAGATTGTCAGACAGAAATTGTAATGAGAAAGATAAACGAGATCCTGGCGGTCGTGATCCTGTCGCTGTTGGCGGTGCTTGTGGCGGCGGTGGGAATGCGGTTGTTTGATACATATGTGGTAAATAAAAAGATAGAGTCGGAAGTGAGACAGCAGGAGGAAGTGCTCTCCAGAAACAGGGAAGCCCATGACCGTGTGCAGGAGATGCGGCAGGAGATCGAGGTGCTTTCTGGAGACAGGGAAAAGCTGGGTCAGTTTATTGAGGAGATTCGGATGGATGACGAGGCGGCAGTTCCAGCTGTGGCGATGACGGGTTTCGACACGAGCGGTATGTCCGGGAACCAGGAGCAGCTGGAGCAATCGCAGGATGCGGCGGATGACAGGCAGCCTTTGTCGGAGAACAGGATGGATGCCTTGGAAAATAGCGCTGTTTCGGAGAATGGGACATGTGTTTCGGAAAATAATGTCGTTTCCGATAATGAGGCTGATGTTTCAGATAATACGAGCAGTGTGTCGGACAATGTGATTAGTGTGTCAGATAATGCGACGAACATGTCAGATAATATGACTAGTGTGTCGGAAAATGATACGATATCGGGGAATGCGTTCAACATGTCTGGCAACGACACGATATCCGGCAATACATACAGCATTTCGGGCAACAGTACGGTATCCGGCAATACATACAGCATTTCGGGTAACGATACGGTATCTGGCAATACGTTTAGTGTGTCGGGAAACAATACCGTATCAGGCAATGCGTTCAGTGTGTCAGATAATACGACTATATCAGTCAACGGGATCAGCGTGTCGGGAAATGATACTGTATCAGACAATACGTTAAGCGTGTCCGGCAGCATGCTTGATCTCCTTCCAAAGATAGAGATGGTGTATCCTGAAATCACGCTTGCAGAGCGCAGGCAGATGAGGAGTTCTCTCGAGGAGACTCTTTTGGTCAATTGGGAAGACCAGGCGTGTCTTGAGGAACGGGGTGTAGATTTTTCGGGGAAGAAAATTGCCTGTCTGGGGGACAGCATCACAGCGGCAGCAAATCTGGAAGGGGAGGAAGGGTACCTCTCCTATGCCTATCCTTCCGTGCTGAAAGAGCTGTTGGGGGCGGAGGAAGTATACAATCTGGGTATCGGCGGCTCCTCGATCGGACGGTACTGGTCGGATGCCTTTGTGGAACGCTATACGCAGATTCCGGAAGACACGGACATTATTATCGTGATGGGCGGCACCAACGATGGTTTCTGTCTGTCGGAGAAAGAATTTGGCAGTCTTACGGAAAGGAAAACACAGACCTTTTGCGGTGATCTGGATGAACTGATGCGGGGGCTTAAGGAGAATTATCCCGAGGCGGATATTTTCTTTGCCACGCCGCTGCCGAACATTTTGCAGGATTATCTGATGCGGGAGCGCACTTATCTGCTGCCTCAGAAAAATTTGTCGGATGTGATTCTCACCTTATCCGCAGCCTACGATTTTCAGGTGATAGACTTATATAATTCCAATATACTGGATTCTCACGACGCGGATATTGTGGCGGATTATATGCCGGACGGCGTACATGCCAACAAGGCGGGATATCGGATTCTGGCGGAGCATATCGCGGCAGAAATGGTGCGGAGTTATGAACGGCTTTCGGTTGACGAATAGCGGAAGATGCGGTATTGTTTATCATAACAGGAATACAGGCGGGAACACAAAGGTTGTTGACAGGAGGAAAGCAGAATGGATTTTTTTGAAAAAATCGGAGATACCATCACTTCAAAGGGAAAAGAAGTAACAGGAAAGGCGAAAGATTTGGCGGAGATCGCAAACTTAAAGAGCCAGATCAGTACCTGCGAGGATGTGGTCAGAAAGAACTATATTGAGCTCGGCAGATTGTATTATGAGAAAGAGGGACTGGAGCCCGGGGCGGAGTACGAGCCGTTCTGCCGTGCCATAAGCAATGCGAAGACAGGCATTGAGGATCTGGAGGAGCAGATCAGAAGAGTAAAAGGTATATAAAAAAAGAGCGCGTCGCGCTCTTTTTTTATTGTGCCGGCGGCTGCTCCGGCTGGGGCTGTTCCTGCTGCTGAGCCTCTGCCGCAGCCTGCGCCGCAGCAGCTGCTGCCTCGGCATTTCGCTGGTTGATTTCGGCACGCTGTGCCTCAATCGTTGCTTCATAGCCGGGTGTTGCGAAAAATACCTCGTCGTGAGGACACATATTGCTTGTCGGTGCGGGCACGGGCACTTCACTGACGGAGCCGTCCTCGTTCACCACCTGCGTGGTGCCTGTGGAGGAACCGCTCTGCAGGGAGACATCCTCTACAGGTGTCAGTTCAACGACGCCTTCCACCTTGAACGGACAGAACTCGCGTGCCGGCAGCATACTGTACTGGCAGATCTGCCCTGCGTAGTGTACGTCGCAGGTTTCTGCGGGAATGGTGTTTTCCGCAAAATATTCTGTCCGCAATGTACCGTCACAGAGTCCCGCAATGGGCAGCTTCCCGGAGCGTGAGCAGACCGTGGCAGTTACGATGCCGGAGGGAACGCTGAAAGATTCGCTGGGCAGATCTGCATGAATCTCTGACATCACGGCGCGCCACAGCTTTTTCGCCAGATTTTTTTCGTCGCCGGTGAGCTTCACGTTATTGTCAAAACCTGCCCAGGTGGTAGCGGTGTAGTAGGGGGTGTACCCCGAAAACCATACGTCGTTGTAATCGGAGGTGGTGCCAGTCTTTCCGGCGATAGCCATATTGCCGAAGTTGACTGCTCCGCCAGTACCGCTTGTGACCACGTCAACCATGGCGTCCGTCAGGAGAAAGGCGGTCGTCTCCTTGATAACCTGCTTGGAATTGGGCAGGGTGTTGTCCAATATAATATTTCCGTCGTGATCCAAAACCTTCGTGTAAAGCTTGGGTTTGATGTAGGTGCCGCCGTTTGCGATGCAGGCGTAGGCAGCGTTAAGTTCTTCGTTGGTGACGCCGTGCGTGAGACCGCCGAGAGCGGTGGTCTGCTGGATGTCCGAGTAGATCTCGCCGCTGATTTCCTCACGCTCAACGATGGTGGTAAAACCGAAATTTTTCAAGTAATCATATCCGAGCTGGGGCGTAATCTGTGTCAGCGTCTTTACAGCCACGATATTCATGGAGTCGCGGATACCGTCCCGCAGGGAGGAAAGTCCCCTATAGTTTTCGCCGTACCAGTTTGCCACCGGGCGTCCGTTGGCGTAGTTGAAGGGCGCATCGTTCATAACCGTGGCGAGGGTCAGTCCCGCGCTGTCTAAGGCGGGCGCATAGGTGGACACTACCTTGAAGGTGGAACCGGGCTGTCTGGTTGTGTCGGTGGCGCGGTTCAAGGTACGGCTGGCGGTTTTGGCGCCCCTGCCGCCTACCATTGCCACGATGCAGCCGGTGCTCTGGTCCTCCACCACGAGAGATACCTGAGGCTGGGGAGTCAGATTGATATTTTCGCCGAAGACTTCGTCGCCGGAACGCATCACGTCGGCTTTGTATGCCTCAATATCCTGATAAGCCTCCTCCTGCGAGGCGTAAATCAGGTTATAACTGGAGGAGCGGTTTTCCCTCCAATAGCTGCGGAACATTTCCGTGCTGACATTTTCCCTGTCGCCGTTTGCGCGTTCAATGGTCAGTTCATAATTTAAGTACCATTTCGTGTTAGCGGGGAAATTGTTCTCGTCCGCAAAGGCATTATCGCAGATTGCCTGAATTTTCGGGTCCTGTGTGGAATATATTTTCAGGCCGCCGCTGTAGAGCAGGGTGTAAGCCTGCGTCTCATTGTAACCGGCAGCGATCAGATCTTCCATGACGTCGTCCGTCAGCGCATCCACAAAATATGTACTGACATCGTTATCCTCGTTTTTGGCGTCTGCTACCTGAATACGGGAGTACACGTCGTCGGCAAGCGCCTCCTCGCGCTCCTCAGCGCTGATATAGCCCTGATCCATCATATCTTTCAGAACCTTTTCCCGGCGTTCCGCGTTCTTCTCCGGGTGCGTGATGGGGTTATAGCGGGACGGATTCTGCGTGATGCCCGCGATTACCGCACACTCGGACAGGGTAAGTTCGTTGACATGTTTGTCGAAATACCGTCTGGAAGCGGCTTCCACGCCAAGCGTATTGGAACCGAGGTTGATGGTGTTCATGTAATTGATCAGGATGGACTCTTTGTCCATGACTTTTTCCAGCTCCAGCGCCAGATACTGTTCCTGAAACTTTCTCTTGAATTTGTCCGCAAGGGAGTCCTCGCTCGTCCAGTCCGTAAACACATTGTTTTTGAGAAGCTGCTGGGTAATGGTGCTGGCGCCCTCAGAAAAATGCCGGTTCTGTATGCCTACCATGCCCGCGCGGATAATGCCTTTGATGTCGATGCCGTTGTGATCATAAAAACGGGCGTCCTCGATAGCGACAAAGGCATCCTTTAAGTCCTGCGGAACCATGTCGATGGAAACCGGGATACGGTTGGCGTCGGTGGAAACCAGCTTCTTGATCTGGGTGCCTTCTATATCATATACGAACGTGGAAAAACCGGAGGGTGTCACGTCGATGTTGCTGATATCCGGCGCCGTTGCCAGAATGCCCTTAAAAGCGCCGATGCCTGCGCTCACGCCGACGATGGCAACGCCGATCATGCCGATCAGAAATACCTGCACAAAGGTAAACGCTACCTTCCTGCTCCATTTTTTACCTGTAGAGTGAAGCGCCTGCTGCTTTTTGCGGACGCCTTTTTTGCCATAATTCATAGGATACTGCCTCCCCGACTCTCTATCATAGTCTCAATTGCCGATATAGTCAATTCTTTCAAAATCGTCGCTCGGCAGCGACGTTTCAGAGAATGTTTTGCACTGCATTTTATTATAAAATGAAAGGGTATAATCTGTGACGATTATAACAAAATTTATCTGGCAAATAAAGGTTTTTATGCTTTCTTAAGAATTGTTTACGATTCTGTGCACATTTATACTTGCACGGAGGGGAGAAATGTGCAACGATATTATACATGGATAAGTATGCGCCGTATAAAGTTATTGAATATGGGGGCGAAGGGGAGATCGTGGAAAAGAAATCCCGTTTTATCGCCCATGTGCAGGCGACTCACACGGAGGAGGAGGCTGTCGCTTTTATTGAGGCTGAGAAGAAACGCTACTGGGACGCCAGGCACCACTGCTACGCCTATATCATAGGGGAGCAGGGGGAGACTGTGCGGTATTCGGACGACGGGGAACCTTCCGGCACGGCAGGCAGACCCATTCTGGAGGTGCTTACGGGCTCCGGCATCCGTGGACTGACGCTGGTGGTGACCCGGTATTTCGGCGGTACGCTGCTCGGTACCGGCGGGCTTGTGCGCGCCTATACGCAGGCGGCGCAGGCGGGACTTGCGGACAGCCGTGTGGCGGTGATGAGGTATGGGCACACTCTTACGGTGGAGACGGATTATAACGGGATCGGCAAGATACAGTATCTTTTGGGGCAGAGGGGGATTTCCATAGAGGAATCCGTCTATACGGAGCGGGTGTCTATCAGGTTTCATGTGCCCTGTGAAGAGAAAGATAAACTGATAAAGGACATTACGGAGGCTACCGCCGGTGCAGCGCGGGTGAGCGTCTCAGATCCTTTTTACTATAAAAGCGCGGAAAACGCTTCCGGGAGCAGCATAGGTTAATCGAAACCCAAGCTGCAGCCGGGATGCGGGTTTCCGGCGGAAAGGCGGCAGGCTATGGGTGAGAACAGGGAAACGGAAAAAAGAGCGGAAGAACTGGAGGCAAAGGTTTATAACGGCTATGCCGATTTTGGTGTGGAAGAAATCAGGGAGCTTCTCAGAAAAGGACAGTACACCAGCCTCAGAAAGATTATTGAAGAACTCAATGACGCGGATATCGCGGATTATATGGAGGAGATGGAAGAGGAAGAGGTCATTAAGATATTCCGTATTCTGCCGAAAGATACGGCGGCGGATGTCTTTTCCTATCTGGAGATCGACAGGCAGCAGTCCATCATTACCTCCCTTTCAGATAAGGATGCAGCGCGCATCATCGACAACATGATGTCCGACGACGCGAAGGAACTGATGGAGGAGATGCCCGCCAATGTGGTGAAACGGCTGATTGCCAACACCAGCGCGGATACGAGGAAGGCGATCAATCATCTGATGCGTTATCCCGAGGACTCTGCGGGCAGCATTATGACGGTGGAGTATGTGGATTTGAAGGAACACTACACGGTGGCGCATGCCATCGACCGCATCCGCAAGGTGGGTCTTGACAGCGAGACCATCAATATCTGCTATGTGCTCGACTATAAGCGGACGCTTGTGGGAACTGTCGCGCTGCGCTATCTGCTGTTAAGCGACCCGGACGCCGTGATCGGCGATATGATGCACAGAAATGTGGTATCCCTCCATACCCTGATGGATCAGGAGGAAGTGGCGAGGCAGTTCAAAAAATATGAGTTTACTGCTATGCCTGTCGTAGATAATGAGGACAGGCTGGTTGGCATTATCACCATGGACGACGTGGTGGATATTCTGGAAGAGGAGACCACGGAAGATATCGAAAAGATGGCGGCTGTGATGCCTTCCGACAAGCCATATCTGCGGATGACCGTGTTTGACGCCTACAAAAAAAGGATTCCGTGGCTGCTTCTGTTGATGATTTCGGCTACCTTTACGGGGAAAATTATCACCGCTTTTGAGAACGAACTGCAACGTTATGTGGTACTGACGGCTTTTATCCCTATGCTGATGGATACAGGAGGCAACGCGGGCGGACAGGCTTCCGCCATCATCATCCGCGGTATTTCGCTGGAGGAGATTGAGTTTGGCGACTGGCTTAAAGTGATCTGGAAAGAGATCCGCACGGCGGTTTTGTGCGGCCTGACGCTGTCGGTCTGCAATTTTGCCAGACTGATGATTTTTGATCAGGTGGGCGTGCAGGTGGCGTTCGTGGTGTGCATTACCCTGCTGATGGCGGTGATCGTGGCGAAGATGGTCGGTTCCACGCTGCCCATGCTGGCAAAGAAAATCGGGCTTGACCCGGCGGTGATGGCAAGCCCGTTTATCACGACGATCGTGGACGCGATCTCGCTGCTGATTTATTTTAGGGTGGCGGAGGTTGTGCTGGGGATCTAGTGCTCCATTTACCAATTAACTATCCTTTTTTGCTTGCCAGCATTCCCTTCTACTGCGTTGTTTTCGGTCAACGATGCCACCGCATCGCCTCCCTCAAACGCCTTGTATAAGGAAATTCTGGACTTCGCAAAAAGTGTATGCAATTGGAAAATGGAGCACTAGTTATTTCTTAGCCGCTGCAGAAATCGCCGCCCGTTTCCTGAGCGTCGGGTCCAGAATCTTCTTTCTGATTCTGAGGCTCTCCGGCGTCACTTCCAGCAGCTCGTCGGTGTCGATAAACTCAAGAGCCTGCTCCAAACTTAACACCTTGGGCGGCGTGAGGCGCAGCGCTTCGTCCGCGGAGGAGGAGCGGGTATTGGTGAGCTGCTTTTTCTTGCAGACGTTCAGCTCAATGTCCTCACCACGCCCGTTCTGCCCGACGATCATGCCGGAATAGACCTTCTCGCCGGGACCGATAAAGAGGGTGCCGCGCTCCTGTGCGTTGTAGAGCCCATAAGTGATTGCCTCGCCCGCTTCAAAAGCGATGAGGGAGCCCTGCTTGCGGTACTGTATATCCCCCTTGTAGGGACCATAGCCGTCAAAAATGGTGTTCATAATGCCATTGCCCTTGGTGTCGGTCATAAATTCGCCGCGGTAGCCGATCAGTCCGCGGGAAGGGATGGAAAACTCCAGACGGGTGTAACCGCCGGACGCCATGCCCATATTTTTCAATTCGCCTTTTCTCTGGCTCAGTTTTTCAATGACAGTCCCGGAAAATTCTTCCGGCACATCCACATAGCACAATTCCATCGGTTCTGTCTTTTTGCCGTTCTCATCGGTCTTGTAGAGCACTTCCGCCTTGCTTACGGCAAACTCATAGCCTTCCCTGCGCATATTCTCAATGAGGACGGACAGGTGCAGCTCGCCGCGTCCCGAAACCTTGAATGCCTCTGTGGTGTCGGTCTCTTCCACACGCAGGGAAACGTCTGTGTTCAGCTCCCTGAAAAGACGGTCGCGCAGATGGCGGCTTGTGACGTATTTGCCCTCCTTGCCTGCGAGGGGGGAGTCGTTGACGCAAAAATGCATGGCGATCGTCGGCTCCGAAATCTTCTGGAAGGGAATCGGCTTGGGAGCGTCGGGAGAGCAGAGGGTGTCTCCGATATGGATGTCCGCAATGCCGGAAATCGCCACAATGGAGCCGATAGCTGCCTCTTTTACTTCCACCTTGTCCAGACCGTCGTACTCGTAGAGCTTGCTGATCTTTACCTTTTTCATTTTGTCAGGATCGTGGTGGTTCACAATGACTACTTCCTGGTTGACCTTGACGGAACCGTTGTCCACTTTGCCGACGCCGATGCGTCCCACGTACTCGTTATAGTCGATGGTGCTGATGAGAAGCTGGGTGCCTGCGTCGGGATCGCCCTGGGGCGCGGGAATGTGCTCGATGATGGTGTCAAAGAGCGGGGTCATGTCCTTGCCTTTTACGGTAAGCTGCGTGGTGGCGGTGCCGGTTTTTGCGGAAGCGTAGACGAAGGGGCAGTCAAGCTGCTCGTCGTTGGCGTCCAGATCCATGAAAAGTTCCAGCACTTCATCCACGACTTGAATCGGTCTCGCCTCGGGACGGTCGCACTTATTGATGCAGACGATCACGGAAAGATCCAGTTCTAACGCCTTTTTCAGCACGAACTTTGTCTGGGGCATCGGTCCTTCAAAAGCGTCCACCACAAGGATTACGCCGTCCACCATTTTCAGCACGCGCTCCACCTCGCCGCCGAAATCCGCGTGACCGGGAGTGTCGATGATATTGATTTTCGTGTCCTTGTAGGTGACGGCGGTGTTTTTGGAGAGGATCGTGATACCGCGCTCCTTCTCAATGTCATTGGAATCCATGACGCGCTCCGCCACTTCCTGGTTTTCCCGAAATACGCCGCTCTGCTTCAACAGCTCGTCCACCAGCGTGGTCTTGCCGTGGTCAACGTGGGCGATAATCGCTATATTTCGCACATCTTCTCTTGTTTGTATCATAATTTTCCTCATTTCACAAATAATAGACTTTTGAGCCATCGACGATTATAGCACTTGTCCGGCATTCTTGCAAGTCGCGCGACCCCTTACAGTTCTATTTTCCCTCTGTATCTTATATATTGATAATACAATAACAGTTCAGGGTCAGTTTTTAAATGGCATTGAAATACTTGAGCAGAATGGAGGAAAACATGACGGATAAGGTAATTGAAAACAACCAGGTGGCGGTTATGGGGGAGATTGTAAGCGATTTTTCCTTCAGCCACGAGATTTTCGGAGAGGGCTTTTATATGGTAGATATCAGCGTAGATCGACTCAGTGAGTCAACTGATATTATACCTGTGATGGTGTCTGAGAGGCTCATTGACGTAAATGAGGACTACAAGGGAATGAAGATATGCATCACGGGACAGTTCCGCTCTTATAACAGGCACGAGGAGAGAAAGAACAGGCTGGTTTTGTCTGTTTTTGCCCGTGAAATTGAATTTGTGGACGATATCGGGGAAGGGGCAAAGACAAACCAGATTTTTTTGGACGGGTATATCTGCAAAGCGCCGGTTTACCGTAAGACGCCGCTTGGCAGGGAGATTGCGGACCTGCTTCTGGCGGTGAACAGGCCTTACGGGAAGTCGGATTACATACCCTGCATCTGCTGGGGGCGCAACGCCCGGTTTGCCAGCAGTTTTGAAGTGGGGAGCCGCTGTGCCATCTGGGGCAGGATCCAGAGCCGCGAATATATGAAAAAATTATCGGAGGAGCAATTGGAAAGAAGAATTGCCTACGAGGTTTCCGTCAGCAAGCTGGAGCTTGTGGAGGAGGAGTGAGATCTGCGGACGTTATTTTTCACACCCGCACCATGCATGGCACGTGCATGAAGTAACGACTTGCATCCTCGAAAAGATTGTGCTATTCTGTGCATATATATGTAATGTAATTTTGGGGAATACGGGGTGCTGGCTATGGAAAAAGGCAGGATTCAGATATATAGCGGGGAAGGGCATGGGAAGTCCCCGGCGGCGCTGGGGCGTGCAATTCAGTCGGCATGTGAGGGAGAATATGTCGTCATCATACAGTTTCTGAAAGGGCGTGGACTGACGGAATCGGAGTTTGTGAAGCGTCTTGAGCCGGAGATCAAAATCTTCCGTTTTGAGAAATCCGTGGAAGATTTTTCGCAGCTTTCCGATGAGCGCAAGGAGGAGGAGAGCCGCAACATCAGAAACGGATTGAATTTCGCGAAAAAGATCCTGAACACAGGGGAATGCTCCCTGCTGATTCTGGATGAAGTGCTGGGTCTGATCGACAACGGCATTATTACAGTGGAAGAGTTAAAGAACCTTCTTGCGGGAAAGCCGGAGGAGATGGATATCATTATGACGGGCATCACCCTAAACGACAGGGTCTGCGCGCTGGCGGATCAGGTGACGAAGGTGGAAACCATGCATTTTAAGATATGGGATTGACACGGATGAATCCGGGTGTTATGATGATCCTAACATTATAAAGTTTGATAGAGGTTGCGTTATCTATCAGTACAGGCATGGATGTGACAGGCACAGGGGAAATGCCCGGAAAGGAGAGAGCGCCGAAAGGGGAGACGACCTGTAAGTTTTTACCTTGGGCATACAGTTAAGAGCTGTATGACTGTCATCGTAACGATGGGGCGCTATCCAGACCGGAAACGGAAGAATTATGGAGCTGACCCTGTGGTCGGCTCTTTATCGTTTCGGTATGGCGATTCAGAATGGAGGAAAATATGGCAATTTTTAAGGGAGCGGGCGTGGCGATCGTCACACCATTTCATGAGGACGGCAGTATAAACTACGAAAAATTTGCGGAGCTGGTGGAATTCCAGATTGCGGGAGGTACAGACGCTATTATTGTCTGTGGTACGACGGGAGAGTCTTCCACGCTGACACACGAGGAGCATCTGGATCTGATCCGTTTCTGTATTGAGATGGTGAAGGGCAGGATTCCCGTAGTGGCGGGAACCGGCTCGAACTGCACGGAGACGGCGGTTTATCTTTCCACGGAGGCGGAGAAATACGGCGCAGACGGTCTGCTTCTGGTGACGCCTTACTATAATAAAGCGACCCAGAACGGTCTCTTTGCCCATTATAAAAAGATTGCGGACTCCGTGAAGCTGCCCATTATCCTTTATAATGTGCCCAGCCGCACAGGATGTAACATCCAGCCACAGACGGCGGCGAGACTGTGCACGGAAGTGGAGAATATCGTGGGCATCAAGGAGGCGAGCGGCAATATCGGACAGATTGCCAAGCTGATGTCCCTGGCGGGAGATAAGGTAGATCTGTATTCCGGCAATGACGACCAGATTGTACCGATCATGTCCCTCGGCGGTATCGGCGTGATTTCCGTACTGTCCAATGTGGCGCCGAAACAGACCCACGATATCTGTCAGAAGTTCCTCGACGGGGATGTTGCGGGCAGCAGGAAGGAGCAGCTTCGCGCGATCGACCTGTGCGATGCGCTCTTCTGTGAGGTGAACCCGATTCCAGTGAAGGCGGCGCTCAACCTGATGGGCAAGGAAGTGGGAGGCCTACATATGCCCCTGTCTGACATGGAGCCGCAGAATGTAGAAAGATTAAAGAAGGCAATGCAGGATTACGGAATACTTTAAGCAGGAAGCACAGGCATCTGTCGGGAAATGTCTCGGCAGATGTTTTCGCATTTTAATAAATAGAATATACAACATGCACAATGATATAAAAGATTGATTACGTTTTACAATTTTCATATAATCGGAGAGGAGACAGCAAAATGGTAAAGGTGATTATGCACGGCTGCAACGGTAAGATGGGACAGACCATCTCATCCCTGATTGCGGCTGACAAGGAGATAGAGATTGTGGCGGGCATCGACGCCGTGAACAGCGGGAAGAACGACTATCCCGTATTTAGCAGCATTTCGGAATGCACGGTTGCGGCGGACGCGGTCATTGATTTTTCCGTGGCGGCGGCGGTGGATGGGCTGCTTGATTACTGTGTGGAGAAAAAACTGCCCTGCGTGCTTTGCACCACCGGGCTTTCCGAAGCGCAGCTTCAAAAGGTGCAGGAGGCGTCGAAACAGGTGGCGGTTTTAAAATCGGCGAATATGTCGCTGGGTATCAATATGCTTCTGAAGCTTTTAAAGGAAGCGGCAAAGACGCTGTCCCCTGCAGGTTTTGACATCGAGATCGTGGAAAAGCACCATAATCAGAAGCTGGACGCGCCAAGCGGCACGGCGCTTGCGCTGGCGGATTCCATCAATGAGGAGATGGGGAACAGCTTCGAATATGTCTATGACAGAAGTCAGGTCAGGCAGAAGAGGGACGCGAAGGAGATCGGTATCAGCGCGGTCAGGGGTGGCACGATTGTGGGTGACCATGATGTGGTCTTTGCGGGTGCGGACGAGGTGGTTACTTTTTCCCACAGAGCGTATTCGAAGGCTGTTTTTGGAAAAGGAGCCATTCAGGCGGCAAAATTCCTCGCAGGAAAACCTGCGGGATTATATGATATGGCTGATGTAATAGCGTGAGAAGAACTTCTAATCACTCGCAGCAGAGGCTGCTTTGCGAAGAAGTTCTAAGTCTCACGCAGGAGAATGCCTGAAATACGGCATTCTCCGTATTGATTTGAGATTCCGCTGTGCGGAATCATGATGGTTAGAGTGAAAAGAGTCAACGAAACGGAGAATCAAATGGACGATTTGGAATTAAAATACTTAAAGAGCCTGGCAAAGCAGTATCCGACGATTGCGGCGGCATCCACTGAGATTATCAATTTACAGGCGATTTTGAATCTGCCAAAGGGTACGGAGCATTTTATGACGGATATCCACGGGGAATACGAGCAGTTTAACCATATCCTGAAAAACGGTTCCGGTTCCGTGCGCAGAAAAATCGATGAGGAGTTCGGCAATACCCTAAGCATCAAGGATAAGAAGAGTCTGGCGACGCTAATTTATTACCCGGAGGAGAAGCTGGATATCGTCATGCAGGAAGAGGACGAGGCTTCGATCGAGGACTGGTATAAGATTACGCTGCACAGGCTGGTGCAGATCACCAAGCGGGTTTCATCGAAATATACCCGATCCAAGGTGAGAAAGGCGCTGCCGCCGGATTTTTCCTATATCATTGAGGAGCTGATTACGGAGAAGGCGGAGGTGCAGGACAAAGAAGCTTATTATAATGAGATTATCCATACCATTATCCGTATCGGCAGGGCGCCTGAGTTTATCGTGGCGCTGAGCAATCTGATCCAGCGGCTGGTGATTGACCACCTGCATATCGTGGGCGATATTTTCGACAGGGGACCGGGACCGCATATCATTCTGGACACGCTATGCCAGTACCATTCGGTGGATGTGCAGTGGGGAAACCACGACATTGTATGGATGGGGGCAGCGAGCGGTCATCTGGCATGTATTGCGAATGTGATCCGCATGGCGGCAAGATACGGAAATCTGGACACCCTGGAGGAGGGTTACGGCATCAACCTGATTCCGCTGGCAACGTTTGCGCTGGACGTTTATAAGGATACCGACTGCGAAGCCTTTGCCATCAAGTACAATACGGACTACGACACCAAGGATCTGAGTCTGGATATGAAGATGCACAAGGCAATTGCCGTGCTGCAGTTCAAACTGGAAGGGCAGCTGATAATGAGACGCCCCGAGTTTGACATGCAGGACAGGCTGCTTCTTGAGCACATTGATTATGAAAATAAGGCGCTTGTGCTTGACGGGGTTTCCTATGCCCTGAAGGACGTGGACTTCCCTACCATAAACAGAGAACGTCCTTATGAGCTGACCGCGGAGGAGGAGCAGGTGATGGAGCGGCTCAGGCAGGCTTTTGTGAAATGCGAAAAGCTGCAGAAGCATGTGCGTTTCCTGTTTTCCGAAGGAGGGCTGTACAAAGTGTATAATTCCAACCTTCTCTATCACGGTTGCGTGCCCATGGATGAGGAGGGGAATTTTAACAAGGTCAACGTCTACGGGGAGGAGTACAGCGGCAAAGAGCTTTACGACGTGCTGGAACATTATGCCAGAAAGGGGTATTATTCCCATGATTTAAAAGAGAAGCTGAAAGGGCAGGATATCATCTGGTATATCTGGGCAGGACCCAATTCTCCGGTGTTCGGTAAAGATAAGATGGCGACTTTCGAGCGGTATCTGGTGGAGGACAAGGAGCTGCACAAGGAGACGAAGAACGCTTACTACAGGCTTCTCGACAGTGAGATGGTAGTGAACCGGATTTTGCAGGAGTTTGGTCTGGACGAGTCCCGTTCCCATATCGTGAACGGTCATGTGCCCGTGGAGCGGAAAAAGGGCGAGACGCCGATTCACTGCGGCGGGAAGCTTCTGGTGATCGACGGCGGTTTTTCCAAGGCTTATCAGGACAAGACGGGCATCGCCGGGTATACGCTTGTAGTCAATTCCCATGGGATGCGGCTGGTGGCGCATGAGCCTTTCGAGTCCACGGAGTCGGCGATTCTCCATGAGTCGGATATTTTCTCGGATTCCTTTATTCTGGAGACAACCGCACTGCGCCAGAAGATTTCGGATACGGAGATCGGCGCGGAGCTCAGGGAGACCATCCACCAGCTGGAGGAACTTCTGCAGGCTTATCGGGACGGTATATTGATCGAAAAAGGCTAACACGGATAAAAGAAAGAGTTCTCGGGGATCATGCCTCGGGAACTCTTTGCCGTTGTAAAGAAAATTAACGCACCTTCGAGGAAGCGCCGGTGTTGCCGTTGCCGGTCACGTCGTCAACCATGTTTTCCACGCCTGTTGCCGCGTCGTCAATGATGTCGGATGCCGCGTTTCCGGCGTCGCCGATGGCATTGCCTACATCGTCGGCGATGGAGCCGTTGTCCGTACCGCCTGTGCCTGCGGTAGCGTCGTTTACATTGTCATTATCGTCCATGGTTCCGGCTGTGCCAGTGCCGCCTAAACCTGTGCCGTCGGTATCAGTGCCGTTCGTACCAGTGCCTGTACCGTTGTCCGTAGTGCCGGTGGTGCCAGTGCCCGTACCATTGTCAGTAGTGCCGGTGGTACCAGTGCCGGTGGTACCAGTGCCCGAACCGTTGTCAGTAGTGCCGGTAGTGCCTATGCCAGTTCCGTTGTCCGTGCCTGTGCCTGTACCGGATTCATCCTGTGTGCCTGTGCCGCTGCCCGCGTCTCCGGCGGCGTCTCTGTTACCGCAGGCGGTCAGAGCTGCCATGCTCAGAACCATGAGAGAGACAAAAAGTAAAGTTTTTATTCTTTTCATGATTTCACTCCTTTGCTCGATTGTTGAATCTTATATGCTATAAGAACAGAATGTTTGATAAACTTCCTGTTCTTATGTTATTATGTCAGATAGAAATGAATTTATTCTGATTTTTGTGAAAGGAAAATTTATGAAATTTCGACCTTGTATTGATATTCATAACGGCAGCGTCAAACAGATCGTGGGAGGAAGTCTCAAAGACGCGGGGGACGAAGCGAAGGAAAATTTTGTATCGGAGCAGGACGCCGCTTTCTATGCCGGGCTTTACCGGGAAAGGGGTATAAGCGGGGGACATATTATTCTTTTGAATCCGGCGGCATCTCCTTATTATGAAGCGACGAAAAGGCAGGCTATTTCGGCGCTTAAAGCGTACCCGGAAGGGCTGCAGGCAGGCGGCGGCATCACGCCGGAGAACGCTGCGGTTTTTCTGGAAGCGGGTGCAAGTCATGTGATCGTTACTTCCTATGTTTTTTCCGAAGGTCAGATACAGTACGACAGACTCCGCGCACTGGTAAAGGAAACAGGTAAGGAACATCTGGTTCTGGATCTGAGTGTGCGCAGCCGTGATGGCAGATACTATATTGTGACCGACAGATGGCAGAAATATACGTCCGTGGAGCTGACGGAACAGATTCTCGACGAGCTTTCCGCATATTGCGATGAATTTCTTGTTCACGCGGTGGATGTGGAGGGAAAAAGCGAAGGATTAGAGAAGCCGGTTGCAAAAATTCTGGGAGACTGGGGAAAAATACCGATTACTTACGCGGGCGGCGTGCACAGTTTTTCCGATCTCGATCAATTAAAAGAACTGGGGAAGGGAAAAGTGGATGTGACAATCGGGAGCGCGCTGGATCTTTTCGGCGGTCCAATGGCTTTTGCAGATGTGCTTTCCTACATAGAGTGAGAACTTTGGCATACACAAGAAAAAAACCTGTCGCGCAGACAGGTTTTTCTTCTTCTCTAATCCGTTACAACAATAGCTGATTCTAAATAAAAAAGTCTTACTGGATTTTCAGAACATTATATTTAAGAACAGGCACATCGTGATACTGATTATCGATGTCATAGGAGCGCAGGCTCTTATAACTTTGTTACGTTTACGGCCTGAGGACCTTTCTCGCCGTTTACAACTTCATACTCAACTTCAGCGCCCTCTTCGAGAGACTTGAAGCCCTCCATGTTGAGTCCGGAGTAGTGAACGAATACATCATTACCCTGCTCATCGGAGATGAAGCCGTAGCCCTTCTGGTTGTTAAACCACTTTACTGTACCTTTGTTCATCGTGCATACCTCCAAAAATATAAAAAAATTACGTTGATTGACAACACCCATAGAATAGCATACCTTTTATAAAATGTAAAGTATTATTTCTCGTTTTTTTCGTAAATCTATTGCCTATAGCATATCATCCAGCGTTTTGAACAGCATCTGCACGTCGATCGGTTTGGCAATATGGCTGTTCATACCGCATTTGAGCGCCTCTTCCCGGTCTTCGGTAAAAGCGTTGGCAGTCATGGCGACGATCGGAATGGCAGCGAGTTCACGGTTTTCCAGCTTTCTGATCCGTCGGGTTGCCTCATAGCCGTCCATAACGGGCATCTGGATATCCATCAGTACCGCCCGGTAATATCCTGGTTCCGATTTTTTCAGCATTTCAAATGCAATCTGACCATTATCCGCAACGTCTACCGTGAAGCCCGCGTTCTCCAGTATCGCCACGGCGAGTTCCTGATTCATCTCCACGTCTTCCGCCAGCAGAATCCGCCCGGTATGACGAGGCGTCATTTCCTTTTCGGACGACTCCGGCTCCTGTAATTCCGGGCGCAGTACGGACTGGAGACAGGAACTTAATTCCGACAGGAACAGCGGCTTGTTGCAGAATGCCGTAACACCTGCCTCCTTTGCCTCCAATTCGATATCTGACCAGTCGTAGGCGGTCAGAATGATGACGGGCACATTCCCGCCGGTCTCTTTTCGGATCCGTCTTGTCACTTCAACGCCATTCATGTCAGGAAGCAGCCAGTCCACAATATATACTGAGTAGCTTGCGCCCCGCATGACTGACTGATGGCTGCGAAGCACAGCTTCCTTGCCGGACAGTGTCCACTCTGCCTGCATACCGAGCTGCCCCAGCATATAGGAAACGCTGTCGCATGTGTTGAAGTCGTCGTCCACCACCAGTGCCTTGCATTCTTTTAACTCCGGCAGGACGACCGGCTCCCTCTTTTCCTCGTGAAGACGGAAGTTGAAAGAGACCGTAAATTCAGTTCCTACGCCCGGTTCGCTCGTCACGGAGATGGCGCCGTTCATCATATCTACGATATTTTTTGTGATTGCCATGCCGAGCCCGGTTCCCTGGATTTTGCTGATGGTACTGTTGCGTTCCCGCTCAAAAGGCTCGAAGATACGTTCTACAAACTCCGGGCTCATGCCGATGCCGGTGTCCTTGATGGCAAAGACATAGTTGGCATACCCGGCGGGTGCGTCCGATTTTTCCGTGATGCGCATACTGACATGTCCGCCCGCACCGGTATATTTCACGGCGTTGCTTAACAGGTTTAAAAGAACCTGATTGAGCCGCAGTTTGTCACAGTAAATCGCTTCATCCACAACGTCCACCGTATCGATATGCAGCTCGAGCTGCTTTGCGTGGATATCCGCCTGCAGAATGTTGCGGAGACCGTGCAGAATTTCGGGAAGGCTGCAGAGCTTTTCCTCCAGATGGATCTTCCCGCTCTCGATGTGGCTCATATCCAGTATATCGTTGATCAGACTCAGCAGATGGTTGCCGGAGGTCTGGATCTTTTTCAGATATTCCGAAACAAGATCCGGCTGGTCGATATGCGTGATTGCCAGATTCGTAAAGCCAACGATGGCATTCATCGGTGTGCGGATGTCGTGGGACATGTTCGATAAAAATACGCTTTTTGCCTTGCTGGCACGGTTTGCCTGGGAGAGAGCCGCCTCAAGCAGCGTGTTCTGCTCCATTTCCCGGCGGATTTCCGCGTCCACGCTGCGGAACCCGAGGACGATACCGAGACTGCCGTCATCCGCGTCGGCGCTTACAGCCTTCATCTGGAAATAGATGAGCTGTTGATCCAGCTGTTTGCGGTAATTTACCGAGTAAACCTGTTTCGCGCTCAGTTCTTCCTTCAGCGTGTCCAGGGAAACGGCATGACGCAGCGTTTCCCGGTCTTCCTCATATACCCATTCCTCTATGTAGTGTTCCATACTTTCTTTTAGGGAAATTTTGTTCTCAAAAATATGGTTCAGCTCGCTTTTGCCGGTGCGGACAGGGGCAAGCATGCCGGTGTCCGGCTCTACGAAACATACGAGCGTAAAGTCAAGACTTAAAGCCTGCACCAGTTCCATCTGCCGCCGTGTATTCTTCTTCTCCTGCAGTTTCTGCTCGGTGACATCCAGAAGGAAGCGCTGGCAGAAAAGTTCGCCGTTTTCCTCGTAGAGTTTGATGTTTCCCATAATGTGGAGAATTTCTCCGTTTTTGTGCTGTACGCGGTATTCTACATTGACAGTATCCCCGGCTTTTTTCAGCATTCTGATGCTGTCGCGGAGATGCGCTTTGTCTTCATCCATCACGGAGGCGGCAATAATGTCAAAGCCGTCCGCCATCATCTCATCCAGCGTTTCGTAACCGAGGATTTTGAGCGCGGCACGGTTTATGTTCAGAATGCGCGAATCGTTCAGACTGTGGTTCATCACACCGCAGTCTATGGTGGCAAGAATCGTCTCTAACGTCTTGTTTTTCTTTATAATTTCCTGCTCGTAGGCGCGTTCCTGCGTCACATCGACGCCCACGCCGACGGTTCCCATCACGGTGCCGTCGCAGTTATAGAGGGGAGACTTGTAACACATCAGGGTTCTTGTCTCATTCCCTGCCATAATGGTTTCCTCGGATACAAAGGTCTGTTTTTTGCTCATAACCTGATGCTCCGATTCGATACAGGCAGGATCGTCCTCCTCCACGTCCCAGATGTAGGCGTGCCGGCGTCCCTGCACCTGCTCCTTGGTCTTGTTGACTGCATGGCAGAAGCTGTTGTTTACTTTTTCGTGGACGCCGTCTTTGTCCTTGTACCAGACCAGATTGGGAACGTTGTTGATCGTTGCCTCCAGAAAATGGCTGGTTTCCCAGAGATCCATGCTCACTTTGCAGGTCTGCTGCCAACGCAGGAAACGGAAACGGAGCTCCTCGTCGGACATAGGCATGATCCAGACGTCCGCGATATTCTTTAACGCCGGATCCGCGCAGAGAAGCTGCATCTGCTTTTTGTCCGCAAGCAAAATAACTTCCGTGTTTTCACGGCGGTTCGGCAGTAAAATTTGAAGCGCGGAATGCACGTCTATACGAGACAGGTCGGCTATGATAACGTCCGCTTTCGCGGACAAAGAAGCCTCCGCCTCGTCGCTTTCGATAAAAATATGGGTAAAATGTTCAAGAGAGGGCATCTTTTTAATCACGTCCAAAGCGTGGCTGGGATGTCCTACGAAATAAATATGGAGACTACAAGTATACATATCTGTTTCCACCTGCCCATTTGAATATTATTTGCTCTTTTCATTCTAACAAGCCTGCAAATTTGTGTCAATATATGGGAGAGGTATTGCAGAAGATTTGGTATACATGAAAAAATATGTTACCGCGAATTCAGACGCTCAAAAATCAGGTCATAGCCGTCGTTGCCGTAGTTCAGGGAACGGTTGACGCGGCTGATGGTGGCGGTTGATGCGCCGGTTTTTTCCGCTATTTCCAGATACGTTTTATGCTGTTTCAGCATGGACGCCACCTCGAAACGCTGGGAGAGTGACAAAAGTTCGTTGACGGTACAGAGATCCTCAAAGAAATCGTAGCATTCTTCCTGCGTCTGCAGGCAGAGGACAGCCTGAAAAAGATGGTCAACGGCGTCGGTTTTGATTTTTTTATTCATAGCTACCTCCATGTCAGAGTAGTTTACTGCGACATATGAAAGACATGCGCTTTCATACGTTAAAACTTTACAATCTTTATGTATGAATATACCACAGATACACTTTTTTGTAAACCGCAGGGCTGTTGTCAAACGAGATAAAATACTTGTCAGCCACATATGAAAAATATATAATAGGAGACAGAGGAAGGCGGAAGGTGCGGAAGATGACAATCAACATAGAGGATTTGTTAAACAGCATTCAGGAAAGTCTGGACAGGATCGAATATATCAGGGCTGAGGATATTCCTGAGATTGATCTCTATATGGATCAGGTGACAACTTTCATGGAGTCCCATCTGAGAAATACGACCAGGGATCCGGCTTCCGATAAGATTCTGACAAAGACGATGATTAATAATTACGCAAAAAACGACCTTCTTCCGCCGCCTTTTAAGAAAAAATACTCAAAGGATCATATGCTTCTTCTGATCTTTATCTACTATTATAAAGGGATATTATCAATCAGCGATATCCAGGAGCTCTTAGAGCCGATTACGGATCGCTATTTTCAGAACGGAGAGGCGTATGATCTTTCCCGCGTATACGAAGAGGTATTCGGACTGGAGCGGGAACAGACGGATGTCTTAAAGGCAGATGTGGATGAGAAGTTTCGGATTGCCCAGAATACCTTTGAGGATGCGCCCGCAGAGGATCGGGATTTTCTGAAATTTTTCTCCTTTATCTGCATGTTAAGCTTCGACGTTTATGTCAAAAAACTGCTGATCGAGAAGATGATTGACGGTTTTACGGATAAACGCGGCAAAGATACAAGAAAAAAGGGAAAGGTGCAGGAGGAAGAGTAAAATGGGAATGATTCGGTCGTTTGAGGATTTGACAGTCAAAGGGTTCGATGTGCAGGAAGGCATCAGGCTGTGTGGAGATGATGAGGAAATCTACATGGAAGTGCTCTGGGCGGCAATGGAGGAGGGGAAGGGGAAAATCCCCCTGATCCGGAGCGTTTATGAGGCGAAGGATTGGGAGCGTTACTGTATCGAGGTGCACGGACTGAAGAATGCCATGAAATCCATAGGAGCTACCTATCTGTCCCAGCTTGCCGCGGAGCAGGAGACGGCGGTGAAGGAGGAGAACTTTTCAGTGATGCAGGTAGGGGTGGAGGAGATGCTGACGCAGTACCAGTTTGTGGTGGACGCCCTGAAAGAGCTTTTAGGAGAGGCTTAGTTTACATTATATGAATAACGCCCGGCGGATGAGCCGGGCGTTATCTCGTATATGGAACCGTATAGGATAAGGCTATTGTAAAACTTTTTTGGCGAAGTAGGTGTCCACCAGATCGGCGTAGGGCACTCGGCCGTCCAGTTCGCCCGCTTCTTCCAGAATGTTTTCCAAAAGGGTGAAGCTGTCTTCCGAGAAAACAAGATCTGATTTCCATGTGTCTTGCGCGGCATATCTGCCGACGATTGTTTCTATGGTGGCGATGTCGGTCTCCGCAAACTGGGGTGCGATCACTTTGGCGATTTCCGCCGGCGTATGGGTCTGTACATAGTCCATGCCTTTCTGCAGGGCGCGGGTGAAGGACTCGATCACGTCGGGATTTTTCTCGATATAGCTCTTTCTGGCGGAGAAGGCGGTGTAGGGAACATAGCCGGAATCTTCGCCGAGGGAAGCCACCACATAGCCGTCGCCCTTTGATTCGAGAGAGGTGGCGTGGGGCTCGAACTCAACAGTGTACGCTGGTTACTACTCCAATTCTGTGAGAAAAGAAAAACCGCTTATTTTATGGGTTTCCGGGTCTATTTCTATGCTTCTGATCGTACCTTTCCAGAAAGTCTGTTTATGCTGCTTATCCAGAGTTGCGTAAAGTTCCTGCCAGTTTCCACTGAATGCTGTGACCAGATGGTCATAGGACTTGAGAGGGGTTATCTTTTCGTCCGGCTCGGATTCCCTGATTTTTTTCTCAAGCTGTTCATACTGCTCATCATAGTAGCTTTCCGTGATCCTTCCCTTTTGAAAAAGAATATTCAGACGTTCCAGTTCTTTGCGGGCAGCGTCTGTATCGCGGCGCTCCTTCTGCTGTCTGGCTTTAAACTGCACTTGGGTGATTTCCTGCTCCAGTCTGGACGAGACATGGGTCAGCATGTAATCCTCGATCTTGTGCTCCGTCAGACTGGCGCCGCCGTGACGGCCGAATTTGTTCCCACACCGATATTTTATGTATATGCTCTCACCGCCGTTCTTCAGCTTCTGCTTTTTTCGGTACCCTGTAAAATTGTTGCCGCAGACCGGGCACTTGATCAGGGAAGAAAAGATGTAGGGATCGTAACGGCCGGCCGTGTATGTCTTCGTGGTAGTGATCTGCCGGAACTTCTGGAACTCGGCCCATGTGATGTAAGGTTCACAGTAATTGATGTTATTTTTGTCGCGCCCGGCGTAGGTTTCATTTTTAAACAGACGGTCTACTTTGTTGCAGGAAGGCGCCTGATTGCCGTATTTCTTTAACAGGTAGTTGTAAGTGCTTCGTATCGAATAACAGGAGCGGTAATGGTCGTAGGCATCGTCTACGATGGCAGAGACGGCCTCATCCTTCACCAGCCTGTTATTGACCACCTTATAGCCGTAGCAGGCGCACATGCCGCTGGTAACCTCGCCTATGGACCGCTTATAGTCCAGAACGGCCTTGATTCGCTCTGAGGTGCGGTCACACTCCGCCTGATTGACAGAGAGCATGATGTTGATGACCATCTGCCCGTTGGCGGTGGAAGAGTCGTAATTTTCAAAAATCGTCTTCCAGTAGCAGTTATGGGCCTGCAGGATCTCCTCGGTGATGTTGTAGTCTTTGATATTTCGGAACCACCGGTCCAGCTTGGTGACAAGGATCATGTCGAGCTTATCCTGTTCCACGTCCTTTAGGAGCCGCAGGAGCCCCTTGCGGTGCTTCATGGGCTTGCGGGCGGAGATTCCCTCGTCGGCGTAGTAGTCCACGATCGTGAGCCCGTTACGCTCGGCGTACTCGGTGAGGGCGCGTTTCTGGGCAGGGAGGGAGAGACCGTTGAGGTGCTGCTCCTCGGTGCTTACACGGATGTAGATGGCACAGCGTTTGACTTTATGTGTATCCATGGAATCATCTCCCTAACGACGAAATTTCAATCTGGATTATATGGTTTTGCTAAAAATTCTTGTATACCGTAGAACATAATTATCTATTGTTTATTTGCTTTATTAGGGGTGACACATCTTTTGCAAGGAATATAGTCGGTTTCAATTTGTGCTGATAAAGGAATCTTATGAGCGTTCGTAATACCGCTACAGTTAGGATTATAGTGATAAAGTTTTGTTTTTTCATTTATAAAAACATACATTTTCTGGTCAATTTGAATACCATAGTTTTCAGATAATAGTGTAATATCCCGAGGATATATCTTCAAATGACGATCAATCTGTTGGTTTAAGGTTGCTGTAATGATCCGTATGGATTGTCTGTTATTAAAAATTGAGAGTAAGTTTATAAATTGATATATCCCTGTTTGGGAATCTGCATTTTGAAGGTGAGGAAAATGAGTAATAATATTTTCCGTTATTTTTAATTTATCGGCATGGGAGGATTGGAAATTGTAAATGCGTCCTCCATGCGCGGCGGCATTTCGATAATCAAGGCATATAAATAGTACGGTCTGAAAAAGGGAAATGATTTCGGCATCAATTTCGCGGTCGAGATTTGTTACTAAAATATGTAAAAGTTGTTGCTTTTGGCTATGCTTTAAGCATTTTATAAGATTAACAAGTGTACTAAAATATGTTCCTTTTAATAGAATCCAAGGAGGAACAATGTCATATGTTTCCCGATAATATTTTATCGGATTTTTTCCGGAATGCACATTTGTATGTAATGTTCCTAATATATTTCTTAAGCTGAATTTCGGATTAGTGGACGGACGATCTCTAAAATTTTTGAAATCCAAATAGGAATGATGGTCTAATCCGAAATTTTTGGCAATGACCTCTGCGGTAGCGGCACGCAAACATTCTTCCAGATCAAGCATGGATGCCATGATAGAATTGCGAAGATTGTGATCCAACGTAAACATTGAGAATATTTGTTCGAAAGTTGTGCCAGACAGATATTCTTTTTTGCCATTTACAATGGTCTGGTAGGGTCCACGATAGCTGTTTATGATATTATAGTATCCATATCTTTCCAAATTTCTTTTTGCGTTAGCTTCGTTGTCGAAAATAAGTCCTTTTCTTCGCAGATGAGCAATTTGCTCGTCAGAAGTTGTGTAATTGAAGTCTTTAGCCATAATTTATCTCCTGTAAACAAAAAGAGCCTTGAATAGATGTTATCTCAAGGCTCAATGTGTGACCGGAACACCAGTCATTCGCTAATTAGCTACATTATAATTATATGCAAAAGCCTTGTCAAGTATGAATTATAGCTTTTTTGAATAAATTATAATATTTTCTAATATAATATAGGTTAATCTTATATTATATGAATTATACGCAATTGCAAGTAAAGCGTTCGTATTCCAAGCGCTTTTTTCCGAACGTTCGGAAAAAGTATATCAATTTCTAAAGATTCCCCATCACCCTACCCAGACACTAGGTCGGATTTTTTATGAGTGTTCGTCAAGACGTTTTGGCGTAGTCGCATTTGCAGGAGAGATGACGCTTCTTCCTAGTTGCTTTTCAAGTTCTTTGCGGGCATTTCCAGCGATGCTCCCGCCGGTTTTGGCAATATCCTTACTCTGGGAAAATCCTTGTGGGTTTGCATTTTTGGAAAGTTCGGTAGTTGAAACTTCTGCCAGCAGATTAAGTGCGAGCTCCGTGTTTGTCATATTATCGCGGAGATTTTCTTCATGTAAGCCTTTAAATTGTTTATATTGCTGGACAGTCTTTCCAGACCACGCATGAGTGAGGATACTAGTCAGCGCAGCATATTCTTTGTTGCTGCTGATGCCGGAACGTTTCCATTCATCTGTCATTTCTTTTCGAATATCAATGCTCCTGAGGCGCTGGGTTATCCATGCATCGGAATAGCCTTTGGCTTTGTAATAGCTGACAGCGCGATCCATAGCTTTTTCGGGATCAGCCATTTCATCAAGACGTTCTTTGCCAACCAAGGCGAGCCATTGTTTAAAAGGTTCTGCTTTCTTAGATGGTATGGACTGGATGATGCGCAGAAGCTGCTCTGTGCTTGCACAGTCTGTAAGGCGCATTTTTCCATCAGTTGCGCGCATTTTCAAACGTACACAATTTGTGTACGTTTCGTTACCCTCATCCCTAAGACGTGCTTTAAGCATATTCCAATAATTTTTAGGATTAGTGCTCTCGGTCAGTACCTGACAGACATCTATAACAGAGAAATACCATTCTTCCTGTTGCATATGCCATACTTTGCGCACTTTGTCATTAAAAAAGAATTCTAAATCCTGTTCATCGAAATCTTCTACATTTTCCACCGGGACCTGAACAGTAGAATCGGTTTCTTCATCGTAGAAATAAAAGAAAAAGAAGATAATCACCTCCGGAAAATCGTTTTAAAGTAGTATTCTGTTGCGACGTCGCAACAGCTATTAATCGTCAGAATTTAAAATCAATTCCACTCTGTTTCATTATGGCATTTGCAGTGTGCCGCGATTTAATCTTTGTATCAACAGTCACATGGCGTTTGGTAATGGGGCTGTACCAGATATCGTGGTCACCTTTTCCGCGTCGCTGGAAGGAGCAGCCGTTCTCGGTCAAGATACTACGCACTTTTTTCTCATATTCCGCCATTACAGAACCATCCTTTCATGCCGCTCGGACTTAAAGATAAGAGAGAAGGGCTGCGGATCCGAAGCATTCAGAGAAAGAAGCTCCGGCACCGCGAAGCGCGTGCGCTCCAGAAGGGCATCAAATGAGCCGGATTCAAGAACAAGTCCGGGTATATCGTTGCTGGTAGCGATCCAGACGCTTGCTTCTTCATCCCAAGTGAAAGTAATGATATATTCCATAAAAGATACCTCCTGTGAGTATTATATGAATATTATTGTTCCACAAATCTGTATTTCTTATAGTTTGCCTATCACCCTACCCAGACATAAACTAAGAAATATTATTGGTGGTAGAAACTTTTCGAAAAAAATTTTTCCTACAATTTTTAGGCACATATTCTTTATAGAGGTCTTTATAATTATATATAATGACGAATACCGTAAACAGTATGATCATACCGAATACTAAAAGAGCTATCATCAAATTATCGGAATACTGATATAGAGAAAATATTAATATGGCGAATATTAATGAAGCCAATATACTTCTTTTGTAAGATAAATCCGAAACTTTTTTAACTTTTATCTTTCCACCTATTATTTGCCGCGTGATATCTGTGGAATTATGATTGCCAGTATGGATAATTTGTATTATGCCACCTTCTTTTTTGTTTAGGTATTCAAAGGTGACATGAACAGTATTGTCTGAATTAAGCGAGGCTCCGATTTTATTAGGCGTGCTTTCGCCGTCAAGGACAGAAACATCGAGGATTTTTCCGTCTTTTGTGAAAATAGATAATGGTGCAGCATCAATAATATCCGACTTACGAATAGGTAATGCTGTTTTGTTCCAGAAAATAAGCTTTGTAACAGTTAATTTTTCTACATTTTCATTATTGTAAAGTATCTTTATGTTTGAATAATTCGGCTGTTTATTTACTATCAGTTCGTTGCTGGATAATACTGCGTTAATTGTTTTTTTAATACTTCTGCGGTGCATGTAAATACTTAATGGTAGACCTATGAAGGTGAAAAATGATAATATAAACCATACTAAAGTGCTGTTTTTCATACTTTCGATAAATTCCATAATAATTCCCCTTTTCATATGTAATATTTCTTTATAGAATCATAGCTTCAGTGGCAAAAATGTTATAAATACTAAAACTATAATTTACAAGCGCTCTCGCATCCTACCCAGACACCGAGTGTATTATTAATAGCCATTTTGTTCTGCTCCGTACACAGCCTGTTCATGGGTAAATCCTTCATACTCTAATTGCTCAATTAATCCATCTTTTGAAAAAGAGGAAAATTCCAAATAAGATTTTGCCTTTTCAACTGCCTGTTCGTCCCAGTCAGCGTTGCAGTTGTCAGCGGCATAAATCGCCTGTTCATCAGTATATTTTTCATATTTTAGCTGTTCTATCAGCCCTTTATAAGAAAATGCAGAAAAATCAAGATACGATTTTGCTTTATCAAGGGCTTGCTCGTTCCAATCGGCACCACAATTATCTGCTGCATAGGCAGCATCTTCGTGTGAAAATTTTTCATATTCTAATTGTTCTATCAGACCTTCATAAGAAAATGCAGAAAAATCCAAGTATTGTTTTGCTTTGCTGAGAGCGTTTCTTTGCCCGGTAGATTCAGTGGAGGCTGTTACTTCTTCGGAAGTCTGAGAAATATCATCAATGGTGTCTTTAACTTCGGTATCTTTTTCGGATTGTAGAGTGAAATCATAATTGCCATATTCGCTTTTTACTGAATTATATATATCTACGAAATCATCATTATAGGCTTGACTATATTCGCATACGCGTAAAACGACTGTTGTGATATAAGTATTATAATTAATGGATTTTGCATAACATATTGAGCCGTCGCTGATTTCCATTGTATACTCAGCACAACAATCTGAGTATTTAGAACCATCAGTTATTATGGATTCACCATTGTTTAACTCAAATAAATTTGTACAAATAGTCTTAGTAAGTTCTTCTAAGAACGCTCTAATCGAATTTTCAGGAATATCAGTAATATTTTTATTTGGCTGGGTGGTAATTCCAAGTATAGTATTATGGGCTCCATCTGGTTCATCTGGCATAGATGGACACTTAATAGCAAGCGTTAACTTGTTCTCGGATGGCTCTACTTCAAATAGACTGCTGTCATATTCGAAAGAAACATAATCATCAGTATATTTAGTAATTTGGGGCTCGGAAGCTGCTGTGTCTGTAGTATTTGCATCATCCGCGTTTGCATCAGTTCCAACGGGTTTTGAATCAGCAACGGATACTTCCTTTGATGATCCGCATCCAGTAAATAAAAGAGATAAAGTGAGCAGTACATAGAAATATTTTTTCATAAAAATCTCCATTCCGCCGCCTTTCAGTTGGCGGCACAAATAGTAATGAAAGTTTTCCAAACCGCTACTTTGTGCGATATAATAATTCCCAAGAAGCTATACTACAAAGCACGGTAGGAGGAGTTGTAATAGCTTTCTTCGTTTTAGACAGCATAAAAATCAGTGTAAGTTCTGCCTTTTCAAGCACAAATAAGTGGTATCATGAATCCGTACACTAAGAATTGTTTAAGCGCCTTAGTTTAATTGTGTGGCAGTTCAGTCAATGGCTTCTTATCTTTTACGAAAGGAGTCTGATTATGAAAGTTACTTATCAAACCTGTTGTGGTGTCGATGTTCACAAATCTTTTCTCGTTGCCACAATCGTCAAAACCACTGGTGGCATTGAGCCTTCTTACCAAAAGAAACGCTTTTCCACCTTCAATAACTCAATTCTTGCGTTCAAGCAGTGGCTTCTCGACAATGACTGTCGGGATGTCTGTATGGAATCTACTGGTAAATACTGGGTTCCTGTCTTCAATCTTCTGGAAGATGAAATCAATGTTGTCATTGCCAATCCCAAATGGGTAAAAGCTGTCAAAGGCAACAAAGATGACACCAAAGATTCTAAATGGATAGGGGACTTATTCCGTCTTGGACTTGTGAAAGGCAGTTACATTCCCTGCAAGGCGATCCGTGTTCTCAGAGAATACACTCGTTATCGTTATAAGCTTGTTTCCTGCCGTTCAAGTGAAAAGAATCGATATCAGAATGCTCTTACTGTTTGTAATGTCGCGTTAGATTCTGTTGTTTCCGATATCTTTGGGAAGTCATCCACATCCATTATTGACTATCTGCTTGAACAATCGGGTACATCCATTAACCACGAAGAAATCGCATCTAAGCTTCTTAGGAGCCTCAAATCCAAAGAAGACGCTGTTATAGAATCCGTCGAAGGATATCAGATGACTGATGCCCAAAAATACCGTATGCGCCTCGTCCGCGCACATATGGATTATATCACAGCTGAAATCAACGATGTTGACAAAATGATAGAAAACATGATTTCTTCTAATCCTGATTTTGAAAATGCTGTCCAGTTCCTTTGTACCATTCCGGGTGTCAAACGTGATAGTGCCATCACTATCATCTCCGAAATTGGTACTGATATGTCTCAGTTCGGGAGGGCCAAACGTTTATGCTGCTGGGCTGGCCTTACACCTGGCAGCAATGAATCTGCTGGTAAGAAGAAATCTGTTCGGATTACACGTGCCGGAGTCTACCTCAAACCTGCATTAGTACAGTGTGCTCATGCAGCCGTAAAATCTGACAAATCTCCTTACTACAAAAAGAAATATGAATCACTTGTTAAACGTCGCGGCAAGAAAAGAGCCATTATTGCTATTGCCCGTATGATTCTTACTGCCATTTACCAGATGCTGTCTACTGGAGAGCAGTGGAATCCGAGCGATCTCTACAAAATCGATATGCCTGTAGCCCTTGTTGAAAAGCAAAAGGCTAAAGCTATCAAGCAAGCTAAGAAACTGTTGCAACAGGAAGGCATTCTTCCGCCTAATGAACCATTAGCTTCTTGATCTGATTTATTGATTGAAATAATCTTCTAAAAAGTTGCCTGTTTCAGACAGCTTATTGAAGTGCGTCCATTTGTGGCTGTCTTCTACTTTCTTTCACACTACTCTCCTGTTTCTATTTCCGCATTTTCATCGGCTGACAGCCGTGGATGCGGATTTTATAATACCCTAAGGAGAGTGTAATGGGTAAATCTCAAGAAACGCTCAAGATTTTTCAATTTTCTTCTCTGAACAGGTTTTTTGTAATACGAAAAAAGCGGTAACCTCCGCACCCCCGGCCGGAAGATTTTTCATCTGCAGTTCCCCGCCGTGTTTCAGGCAGAGCAGGCTGCTGCCGTAAAGCCCCATGCCGAGGTGCTCCGGGCTTTCCTCCAGTTTTCCAAAGGGCTTCGGACCATTTTTCACCAGTTCTGCCGGAAAACCGGGGCCGTCATCCGAGACGATAAGGCCCAGAACATCTCCCGCCTGAGTAAGACGGATTTCCAGTTTTTCATGGGCAAAACGGGCCGCGTTTCCAATGATGTTTTCGGCCACGGTCAGAAAAATCCCATGGTCTATCCGGATGGTTCCCAGATCCGTTACGGACAAACGGATATCCGTCCCCGGGGCAAGCAGACGCGCGGTCTCTTCCAGCTCCTCCCGCAGTACAGAACCGGTCATCTCACAGGGCCGCACCCGCAACTGTTCCAGCCTCTGGATACTGCTCATGGCTTCCACATACTGTTCGATCCGCTGCACATAGCGGTCCATCCGCTCCAGCGTGTGCTCATCCGCACGTCCGCTTTTCATCAGCCGGATGCTTCCCTTCAGGACCGTGACCGGATTTCTCAGGTCGTGGGCGAAGGCCGCATTGAGCCGTTTTCGTTCCTCCGCCTGCTGCCACAGCTCCCGGTTCGTTTTTAAAAGCTCCGCCCTCATCATCTCAAATGCGGCACAGATCTGTCCCAGTTCGTCCGCCGATATCTCCGGCAGGGAAAAGTTAAGGTCATGGCTGCGGATGCGTTCGGTTCCCATCTGAAGAACCGCGATAGGGCGTTTCAGCTTCAGATGATAGAACAGAATCCCGGCAATACCCAATCCCCCTGCAGGGAGCAGAACCGCAGAAAATAACCGGATACCGTCAAGCAGCTTCAGGATCTGCCTTTGCTGCAGATCAGGTTCGGCCAGTTCCGTAACCATGCCGTCAAAGTCAATGGAAATCCCGCCACTTGGAAACCGCTCCGCAGCCTTTGCACAGAGCAGATATATTGCAAAGGTCAGAAAAAGCGCCGTTGCCAGACACAAAACGGACAGCAGGAAAAAACAGCGTTTCAGTTCCATATTTTTCAGCCGTTCCATCGGTATCCGCACCCCCAGACCGTTTCAATATAGCCGGTAAATGTATGGGCCGCCAGCTTTGCCCGAATCTTTCGGATATGCTCCATCACCACGCCGCTGCTGCCCTCCCCATCCATTCCCCAGACGCTTTCGTAGATGCGCTCCCGGTCAAACACCTGCCCCGCATGCAGGGACAACAGCTCCAGGATATCAAACTCCCGCCTGGAAAACGCCACCGACTCCCCGTTTATGGTTACGGTACGGGCTGTATAATCTATGGCGAGGGTTCCGAAAAACTTTACCGCCGAAGAATTCTGCCGCCTCTGTTCTCTCCGCAGGTGCGCGGCCACCCTCGCATTTAATTCCTCCAGGTCAAAGGGCTTCACAATGTAATCGTCCCCGCCTGCCTGAAATCCCAGAATCTGATCTGCGGATTCCACACGGGCGGTCAGGAAAAGAATAGGGCAGCGCACATGTCCCCGGATGCTCCTGCAGACGGAAAGGCCGTCCATCCCCGGCATGTTGATATCCAGCAGGATCAGGTCCGGCTGCTCCTGGGCCTTCCGGACCGCTTCCTGTCCATTGCAGGCAGTCAGAATCTCATACTCCGCCGAAAAATAACTTTTCATAGTATCCACAATTCCCTGTTCATCATCCACAATCAATAATTTCTGTTTCATGCTCTGACTTCCTTCCCACAGAGTTTTTCACATCATATCACATAAATCTCAAAGAAATCTCAAAAATCACGGAAAGATATTTATATTGTAACCAGATAAAATGTTCTGAAATTCCCCTTTACCGAAAAAAGGACGGCCATCACAAACGATTGCCGCCCTGCAATTATTTTCCTGTCCTGTATCTGCTTTAAACCATTCAGACAAAGCATTCCTTCCGTATCTCCACTTTATTCCATCTTTTCCGGCCACTTTAACCCTTCTGTTTCCCTTAATAATCCCATATGAAACAGCACCTGCACACAGTCCGCATATCCCTGGATATAGGCCCTTCTCTCCTGAACAGACGCAAAGTCCTCCAGGCAGTCTTTCATTTTTTCCGCCTGATTCTGCTGCTCTGCAGATAAGGTTTTTAAAAATTCTTCCCACTCCAGCTCGGTTTCTTTCCAGGCAGTCAGCGCCTCTTCATACTCCGGAGTGCGGATGTAACTTTCCCTGTTCACATTCTCCCCGTTTAAGTTGCCCAGGAACTCAGCCATTTTCACCCACATATCATTTGACATTTCCAATTCTCCTTCCTCACATTCCATTCTGAATTCCTCCTTAGCCTTTATTTTTCAGCGGCAGGGACTTGACCCAAATTTCCATACAGGCCATCCCTTCCAGGTCACGGTAATATTTCTCTGCCGAGAAAGGCTCCGTGGTTAAATTGTGGCAGGGCAGCCAGATACCAAAAAGATATTTGCCGGCCTGATCTAAAGCAGCCGTTACCAAATACTCAAAATTTTCTGCTTCGACTCTGCAAACGATGTATTCTCCTGCCGGGAGTTCCCTCTTAACAAAACTATCCTGCAGCCGGTCCGGAATATTTTGAACAAGGCCGCCTGCAAAATAAGTGAAAAGGTTTTGTGCAGTACCTTCCCCATGGGACATTCCCATTTCTACAGCAGTATTTAGATTGGCTGTGATGGAAGCCTTCTCCATGTGATAACGTTTCCAAAGCTGTCCCGGTACATCTACACCTGTGCTTTCACCAGCTGGCATTTGTTCGCAGATACGGACTTCCGTTTCCAGACCAAGGTAATTTTCCGGTTTTTCCAATGTCCTTCTCTGGATTTCCAGGACGATATTTCCCGCCACCAGCGGAACCCCCTCGTCTACTAAAACATAATTCATGGAAACTTCCGGCCTGGCGAATGTATTGAGCATTGGCAAATCCCTCCTGTAGCTTTCAGGCGTAATCCCATAGGTTTCCCTGAAAGCCCGCGTAAAATTCCCGTGGCTTGAAAAGCCATAGTCCAGGGCAACGTCAAGAATCCTCTGGTCGGTATTTTTTAGATTTTCAATAACCTTTGCCAAACGGCGTAGCTTCACATATTCCTGAACCGGTTTGTTTACCAGCCTTTTGAATAATCGCTGAAAATAAAAGGGGGACAGGCCGACAGTGTTTGCCAGTTCTTCCGTTGAAATTTCTTTTGTCAGGTGTTCCTCGATAAAAGTCAGGGATTGATCGATTGCTTCATATGCGTGCATTGCGGCACCTCCTTAAGTTGATGATCAAATCATATCATTTTATTTTTTGCCGGGCTTTTCACGCAATGCGCATTTTGATTGGGAAATTTCAATATAATCATCCTTAATCATACCATACAAATAGTAATCGCAGTATGTGTTTACCATTTTACCTTCACGGATAAGTCCCTCACGCTTGAAGCCTGCGTTTTCCAGGGTTTTATAGGATGCAATATTTTGTATGTGAACATCAGCCCATAAACGCTGTAATTCCGTTTCTTCAAAGCAGAAGGTAACTGTTCTCACCAGCGCTTCTGTCATAAGCCGTTTGCCCTGGCAGGCAGGTGAAAGACGAAATGCCACTTTTGCCATGCGGTCATTTTCAATGAGATATACCCACATATCGCCAATAACTTTATGATCCTGCTTATGGATAATACCCCAACGAAAACTTTTCGCAGGTTTCTCCTGCTTTTGGAAAAGTAATTTTGGGTTTAAGTCACTTTTCCCGGGGCGTTTGCCCCAATACTGATAGATAGAGCTGTCACCCAGCCATTCTTTCAGATCCGCAACATCCTCTTTTCGCAGAGGGCGCAGGATAAGCTGTTCCGTTTCAAGAACAGGTTTATTCTGAACATAATCCTGTAATTTCATAAGCTGCCCCTTTAAAAGTTAAACACCTGTTCCCAATCAAAACTACCAGACGCTTCTGTGCTTTTCGGCCATTCGCTACACCATGCGGGAACACCGGGCGTTTCAACCCTGTCAAAACTTGGTGTATAGGGCTTGATATCCAGTACAGGCGTATTGTCATCCGCATCAATGAACGCAACACGAATCATGCCGTTGGTGAAATCAATGTTGATTATTTCGGACGCTGTTAATGCAACAGGGTTCGGACGTGCAGGAGACCGTGTCGCAAATACACCCATGACTTCGGGCGCGCCTTTATAGGGCTGTTTCGTTTGTAGTTCATTCCGGTCCGCATGGTTGTCGCAATCGCTGAACCACCAGAGGACTTGGATGTGGCTGAAGCCTTCCAGGGCCTGCAGTCCGGGAATGTACTCTGGGGCCAGCTGAATAAATGTGCCGCTTTCATCATTTTTCACTTTGCCAATGGCTTTTAACTGACAGGTCATATTTTTTCCTCCTTGCTTTGTTGGTAAAGCCAGTATAAGACCTCACATCATGTGAGATGCAAGAGGGAAAAAATGCCCTGCATTTTTAGCGGGGCATTCCAAATTCTATATGAGTATGGTGTTCCAGTGGTATTTGAAGCTCAATCAAATACTTTTCAGGGCTCTTCTCATTCCACGGGCCTCTATGCACGATTTGACGCATGGGGTCAGACATTTTGTATTCGCTGTTTTTCTGCAGCCATTCGGCAAAGGCTAGATAAGCTCCTTTTATATTTGCAAAATCACCATAGACCATTGTGCAGGCCATATGCGGGACTGGTTCTGTCGTGCCAAAACAAAATGGGTCTTTTGCCTTCCCCATTTCCTTTACCGGAGCGCACAGTTCAATATCAACATCTGTCTCCCGAAATTCTGTATCGTGATAAATAGAAAATGTACTGCCCGTTATTTCTATTTTTTGCTCTCTCGTAAAAGCAGAGAGTTCTTTCCATAAGTCACCCTCGGAATAGTAGTCTGGTACAACCCTCCTCAGGGACAGCACCTGATACCCAGGGATTGGCTTAATGGAGATGTGATAGTGCAGCTCTCCTTTGCCACCCTGTATTTCACTTTTTGCAAGTTCGATTTTTTGCAGTTTTTCCTGTTCGGCCTGTATTGCATTTTCTATCTCCATGCGCTTTTTGTCGAGCTGCGTAAGAAGTGATTGCTCATCCTTCGTCAAAGCAAGCGCAATTTCTGAAACATTCAGTCCGCTGTCCCGCAAATACAGGATTTTATTCAGGCGCGGTATTTGCTCCACCGAATACAGCCGGTGTCCCGTCCACTTGTCAACCTCTGCCGGTGTCAGGATACCTGTCTCATCATAATAGCGGAGCATACGAACAGATACCTGCGTCAGCTTTGAAAATTCTCCTATCCTGAACATTGTTTCACCTCCTGCTCCAGCTTAATGAGATCACTGTAAGTTGTCAAACGAATCGGTAGTCTATCCCCTCAGATTTTTTAGAGCATCGGGGTTATTTGAGATAATCTCTCCAACAGTCTGACAGCTTTCCATGTTTGGGCAGTCTCCACATGTCGCCACACCCTTTTTCAATGCACACTGACGAATTCCGCAAAGACTATCGCAGAATACAGTTTTCATTCCATCAACACGACATCCTTCACAATTGATATGTTCAGGCAGAATGGGGGCATTATTTAACTCGGCCCATAGTTTTGCAGTTTTCTCACGCAGCGCCTGGTCATCATTGATTGTTGCGAGATATGCATCACATTTCTCACAATCCAGCCCGCAGTATGCAATCATATTTCTCATGGTTATGTACCTCCTAAAGTCCTGATTTATTGTGTTCCTCCCATTCGGATTTCCTTATTTCATTTTTTCTGGCACTCACTACATTCTCTGTTGTGAATAGAAATAATACCGCCACATTGGGAGCAGGTATATATTTCTTTCTGCATATCCATGAATTTTTCCAAACCCTTCTAAAAACTGGAATTTAGCGTTTCCCTGTCTTAATAAATTCAATCAGCTTTTCCACATCGTCAAAATCATCATAATCGCCAATAATTCCTTTACGATGATACAGGATTCCTCTCTTTTCATTTTCTTCAAGACAGTCAAGAAGACTTTCTATCCCATATCTTTTTATAAATAATGTAAATCCATATGGCTTGATTTTATTCAGCAACCCTCTTTTACAATCCATTTCACAGGCATAACAGCCTGGAAGTTCCTTCTCCATGGCGCATTTTCTGTTTTCACATTGGATGTAGTCAGGACAGGTATCCGAATAGCAGCCATTGCATTTTTTATTTTCTGAACACAGGCAACAGGCAAGCCCACACCTTGCGATTCCTAATTCTCGTTTCATTCTTTCCCTTCCTCAACTCTCGATTTGCTTGTTAGTCCACCATTCTACAATTCTACTATTCAACCTCCACCTTATTTACAAGATCCAACTTATAACGCACAGCACCATGGTCTCTAAATATCGTTGCACTTGTAATACGGATTGCCAAAATAACGCAGTTTTCATCCTGCTCATTATTTGCATCATCGTACCAGTCTGCAAATGCTTCACGGAGTTTCGTTCTTAGGGCAGCGTTTTTGGGTTCCAAAACCCATCCGAGGTTTTCTCCAATTCCATGACCGTATATTCCCTCAAAGCAAACGGAAAACGCAACCTCTTTGTTTTGAGCGATCTGCTGCATTTTATTTGATTTTGCCGATGTTGTGACATAAAACACGCCATCTTCATAATAAGCACTCACATCACGGACACTAGGGCGAGGAAATCCATCAGCGCCCGGTTCCGTAGTAATCGTTGAGAGCGCAATGGTGTTATCTTTCTTGTTGCCACAACTTTCTTCAATTAATTTCATTCCTTCTTCATATCTGTTCATTGTTAATTCCTCCATCCATTTCAATTTGCTTATTCGTCCACCATGCATTCACTATCCAGAAGTTTCGTCAAGTCCTCCACGGAAGCGTCCATTTTTACAGAAATCTCCTCCATCGTCATACCCGAAGCAAGAAAACGCTTTATCACCATTTTCATATCCTCACCGACCTCTATGATAT
>ERZ779624.49-NODE-49-length-55843-cov-9.148670_pt1 | contig 55843 bp, 45 predicted proteins | sample MGYA00514190_ERZ779624 | MGnify/ENA primary metagenome ERZ779624 (study PRJEB29562, sample SAMEA4376706) | mouse gut metagenome | isolation source: Cecum | study: EMG produced TPA metagenomics assembly of the A DSS colitis mouse model was used to assess the microbial... | reverse complement strand
CCTTCACCAGACGGGGATCATAGGCATAAATCGGCATAAAGTCGTTTCCGTCCTCGTCCTGAAAGGGAATGGGGCTGGGGTCAAACTCCCAGTGGATGGCATCCTCGCTTCTCCCCAGATAAATATAGGGAACACCGTTGGTCTGTTCTCCCCGGAATACACCGATAAACTTTCCCTCATAGGGCATGACGGCACTGTTGAAAATGCGGGCCACTCCCTCCACGGGGTTTCTCCCGATGATGGGGTTCTCCGCATATCTCCAGATGGGAGCCCCCTTCAGTCCTTCCGGCTTCTCCTGCCAGGGTACGTTTTTTACCGCAGGCGAAATCATTCTCAGTTCGCTCATTTTCTTCTCAACCTCATCGCTTCCCGCTGCGCTCTCTGACGCAGGCTAAATTTAACTTATTTGTAAGTTAAATTATAAACCTGTTCAGCCGAAAATTCAATTCTTTTCTTTGAATTAATTTGCATTTTTACTTTCTATACAATTTCAAATCACAAATATTGTATAAATCGCACAACAGAAGAAGTCTATTTTGATCTTGAGAATAAAAACTCCAATTTTTTTAGCTAATTTTAGCTTAACAATGGCCTCTGCGGGCTTCTCAGTCTCTGTTCTCCGTGCTGTCCCGGATCACCAGCCTTCCCCCCACCACATGAGTTTTACAGCTTTCCGGATCTTTTTCCATCCTTCCGATGAGGATGGATACCGCCTGGCTTGCCATGCCTGCCAGATTCACCTCATAGGTGGTGATCCCCACATCGCAGCTTCCCGGGTAAATATAGTTGTCAAAGCCTGCTACGGCAATGTCTTCCGGAACCCGGTATCCCTTCTCCCGAAGTTTCTGGATCAGCATTCCGGCCGTCAGGTCACAGTTACAGAAAAAGGCGGTGGGCATATCCGCCGGAAGCCGAAGCAGTTCCTCTCTGATCCGGCCGCTGTCCTTGTCCCTGTCGCTCAGCAGCCAGTCCTCCCTGGGACGGATTCCGTGCTCCAGCAGCGCTTTCACATAACCGAAATATCGGTCGGTGATGGAGCCTGTGGCCAGAAGCGTCCCCACATAGGCGATTTTCCGGTGCCCCTTCTCCAACAGATAGTTGGTCAGGTAATAGGCGCCGTAATAGCTGTCGGAGATCACAGCGTCCGCCTCCTGGCTCTCGTCCGTGAAATCCAGATACACCATCGGGACGCCACCGGACTCCCGAAGCAGGCTCAAAAAGGGATCCGGCATCTTGCCGATGACGATCACCCCGTGTACTTTCTGTTCCTTTAACAGCTTGGGCAGCTCCGGCAGCTCCTCCGTCCGGCGGTTTACCACTTCCATCAGCGTAAAACATTCGCAGGACAGAGCGCAGGTGGAAACCTGCTGATACATCTGCCAGTAGAAGGAGTCGTACTTCTCCAGATAGCTTTCCTCCACCAGCACACCGATCTGATAGCTGCTCCGTCTGATGGCGTTCTCCAGCCTGGCCGCGGAGGGCTGTCGGTAACCAAGCTCCTCCGCAAGCCTTTTGATCCGCTCCCGCATCTGTTCGCTGACCCCTTTTTGTCCGGAGAGCGCCTTGGATACGGTGACCGTGCTCACGCCCACCTCTTTTGCTATATCTGCCAGCTTTACCGCTTTTGCCACGGCAGCCACCTCCTACTACTTGCTTTCCTCTGCCTCCACCGCAGTCAGATGAATCAGACGGGACTGAAAATCCCCCCACATACCCGGGATCAGGATCCCTGCATTCATCAGCGTATCGCCGTACAGCACTTCTCCGGTCTCCTCGTTGCGGTATCGCAGATCCGGTTTCAGGCCGGAAAGTCTGATCCTTCTACTGTGATAATTGGGCCTGCCAAGCACCTGCACATAGGTCACAAGAGCCTCGCTCTTGTCCTTGGCCACCACCTCCCAGCAGTCCCAGAGATGGTTGCTGCGACAGGATGCAATCCGGTAATAATCTCCGTTTCTGATCAGATCATTATATTTATGGTACATGGCTACCTGCTCCGGTATCAGTGCACGGTCTTCCCCGGAAAGCTTTGTGATATCCAGTTCATAGCCAAAGGTTCCCGCCAATGCCACATGTCCTCTCGTGACAAAGGGGGTGACACGGCCCACCGCGTGATTGGGACAGTCGGACACATGGGCTCCCATGGTGGAAAGAGGGTACAGCAGCGCAGTTCCCTCCTGGATGGACAGCCGCTCCACGGCATCCGTGTCGTCGGAACACCAGATCTGAGGGCTGTAGTACAGCATACCCGGATCAAACCTGGCGCCGCCTCCGGAACAGTTTTCCAGAAGCAGCTCCGGAAATTCTCTGGTAAGCCGCTCCTGCAGCTCGTAGACCGCAAGCACATATCTGTGGCTCAGCTCACCCTGGTTTTCTCTTCCCAGAAAAAGACTTCCCGGATCCGTCAGCTGCCGGTTCATATCCCATTTCACATACTCGATGTTGGCGCTGCCAAGAACGGCAGAAACAGCCTGCCACACATATTCCACCACCTCAGGCCTGGTCAGGTCAAGCACATACTGGTTTCTGGAACGACAGGGGACCCTGCCCTCTATGGCGATGGCCCAGTCAGGGTGTTCCCGGTACAGCCGGGATTGGGGCGAGATCATCTCCGGCTCAAACCAAATACCGAATTTCAGACCGATCTGATTTACCTGATCCACCAGATACTTCAGTCCGCCGGGCAGCTTTTTCTCGTTTACCGTCCAGTCTCCCAGACTGGTGTTATCATCGTTTCTGTCACCGAACCAGCCGTCGTCCATGACAAGCATTTCGATACCTGCCTTCTTTGCCTCCCTGGCGATGGCAAGCAGCTTTTCCGTGTCAAAGTCAAAATAGGTGGCCTCCCAGTTGTTGATGAGGATGGGTCTCTTTTTATCCTTATAGGGACTGCGGATCAAATGGTTCCGGTACAGATCATGCAGGCTTCTGCTCATGCCCCCCAGACCCTGGGAGGAATAGACAAGCACTGCCTCCGGCGCGTCAAAGCACTCTCCCGGTTCAAGCTTCCAGCGGAAATTTTTAGGGTGAATGCCAATCTGCACCCGAAGACTGTCAAACTGCGTCTTTTCCACCTGTGCCAGGAAATTGCCGGAGTAGACAAAGTGAAAACCGTACACCTCTCCCTGCTCCTGAGTGGCGTTCTCCGATACCAGCGCCAGAAAAGGATGCTCCTGGTGAGAGGACTCTCCCCTCACGGATCCGACACTCTGCTTACCGTATCCGATCTGACGAAAATCCAAGTGGCGTTCTCTGGCCCAGGAGCCCTGAAGCGTCAGCATCTTGTAATCTTCCTGATCCATATCCACGCTTGCCGACATGACTTTCGTGAGGAAAATACTTTCCTGAGACACATTCCGCAAAGATACGCTTCTGACTACCACGTCCACGTCCGCAAAAATGCTGTAGCGCAGCGTTGCTTCCAGGCCGATGCAGGCATCCTCCGCCACAATCTCAAGCGTTAAACATTCCTTCTCGCCGTCGAGGTTTTCGACGCCGAAGGTGGCAGGCAGCCCCGGCAGGGCAGGCTTCCCGGCAAAGATTCTATGCCTGCGGTACGACAGCTCCACGGCCTCGTGTCCTCCGGCATCCAGCACTTCCAGGGCGCTCTCCCTGAAATCTCCGGTATTACTGCCCGGATACTCCATGGGAAAAGCGTCAAAAAAGGAGCTTCTGTCCCTGTTGTTTTGGGAGGGGACAAAGGGACTCTCGTTAGTCCGCATCAGATACCCTGCGTCCGTGTCGCTGATCCGCTTCCCATAATACACATGTCCAATAAACCGTTTCTCATCTGCCAGACCGATGATATAGCTTGTATTTTCCGTGTCAAGCCGGAAGATCCCGGCCGTCTCGTCATACTGAATCCGCATTCCTTTTCTTCCTTTCCCGGGCAGACAGCCCCTGCGTTCAATGAAGTCCCAGATTTTCTCCCGTCATTGTCCCGATCCCGCTCTGTTCCAGAACAGCCGCCAGTCCGTCCGTGTCCGCCACCCGGAAAATCATGCAGGCCTGCCCGTCTCTTTGTCCGAAGACGGAGTACATGTACTCCACATCCATCCCCGCGGCGGAGATCACGCCCAGCACCCTGCTGAGTCCTCCGGGAGCGTCTGGAACCGCCACACCCACCACCGGTGTCATGGTCAGTATAAAGCCCTGCTCCAGCAGGATGGAGGAAGCCTTTCCCGGATCGTCCACAATCAGTCTGAGGACGCCGTAATCCGCCGACTCCGCAATATTGATGGCCCGCATATTCACCCCGTTCTTGGAGAGAATGTCGGTGATATCCGCAAGCTGTCCGGCTTTGTTTTCCAGAAATACTGAAATCTGAGGTATTGTCATATCTGTAACCATGCTCCTTTCTCTGTGCGCAAACTCTCCGGTTTTCAGCGTTCTTTTCAGATTTTCCGCTTGTCGATGACGCGCACTGCCTTGCCTTCGCTTCTCGTGATGGACTTGGGCGCCACCAGACGCACTCTGGCATAAATGCCCAGCATGGCCTTCAGCGCCGACACCAGTCCTTTCTCCATCTCCGTGATTTTGCCAAGGTTGTCGGAGAAGTTCTCGGGCGTCATCTCCACCATCACTTCAAGCGTGTCGGAATTGTTGACCCGGTCCACAATGATCTGATAGTTTGCCGGATAGCCCTGCTCCAAAAGCACCGTCTCGATCTGGGACGGGAACACATTGACTCCCTTGACGATCAGCATGTCGTCGCTTCTGCCCATGGGTTTGCTCATTTTCACATGTGTGCGGCCGCAGGAACATTTCTTTCTGGTGAGCACACAGATATCTCTGGTGCGGTAGCGGAGCAGGGGAAAAGCCTCCTTGGAAATGGCTGTGAACACCAGCTCGCCCTTGCTGCCCTCGGGCAGCACCTCCCCCGTGTCGGGGTCGATAATCTCCGCAATGAAATGATCCTCGTTAATGTGCATACCGGTCTGCTCGCTGCACTCAAAGGCAACGCCGGGGCCGCTGGTCTCCGTGAGCCCGTAGATGTCATAGGCCTTGATTCCCAGCTTGTTCTGAATGTCCTGGCGCATCTCCTCGCTCCAGGCCTCCGCGCCGAAGATGCCTGCCCTCAGCCTGATCTGATCCCGCAGCCCGCGCTCCTGGATGGTCTCCGCCAGAAAAGCGGCATAGGAAGGCGTACAGCAGAGAATGGTAGCGCCCAAATCCACCATAAACTGCAGCTGGCGGTCTGTATTGCCCGAGGACATGGGAAGCGTCAGACACCCCACCTTATGGCTGCCGCCATGGAGCCCGGGTCCTCCGGTAAAAAGGCCGTAGCCATAACAGACATGGCATACATCCTCATCGGTGCCTCCTGCAGCCGTTATGGCCCGGGCACAGCAGTCCTCCCACAGATCGATGTCATGCTGGGTATAAAAGGCAACTACTCTGCGGCCGGTGGTGCCTGATGTGGACTGAATGCGGACACAGTCTTTGAGCGGAGCTGCCAGCAGGCCGTAAGGGTAAGCCTCCCGCAGATCATCCTTTGTCAGAAAGGGAAGCTTATGCAGATCCTTCACGCTTTGAATCTCATCGGGCGTAACGCCCTTCTCCTCCATCTTTGCACGATAATAGGGTACGTTGTCCCACACATGCCGCACCTGTCTGACAAGGCGCTCATTCTGCCAGGCGAGAATCTGTTCTCTGTCCGCCGTCTCAATTTCTTTTTGATAATATTGTTCCATATGTCCTCCCTGTTACGATTTTTGGAAGCCCCGGCCTCAGCCCTGGCCCGACACAAACGCTCTTTTGTTCAGCTCCAGGAATTTGGGCGGTACACTTTGCTCTATGGCAGTCATCCACTCTTCCCGGGTAAAGTCGAAGTATGTGGAAAGCCTTCCCATAAGCACCAGATTTACCGCTTTGCTGCTTCCCGCCTCCTCCGCCAGGGTAAGCGCGTCCAGAGCGTCCACAAGAATGCCCTTTTCCTCCATCTTTCCGACCAGATTTTCCGGATAAGACGCCATGCCTGCAATCACCGGCATGGGATTGATCTGCTGGGTGTTGACAATGATCCGGCCCCCCGGCTTTAAGTATTCCGTATAGCGGGCTGCCTCCAGAAGTTCAAAGGAGAGAATATAATCCGCCTGTCCCTTGTCTATAATGGGGGAAAAGACCCTCTCCCCCCAGCGGACATAAGTCACCACGCTTCCGCCCCGCTGGCTCATGCCGTGCACTTCGCTGACCTTCACGTCATATCCCCGGCCCAGAAGCAGACGCCCCAACAGCTTGCTGGCAAGCAGGGTGCCCTGTCCTCCCACGCCTACAATCATGATATTTTTTGTCTCCATAGTGATCCTCCGTTTTGAGGGTATCTTCCCCGATAAAGTCTTTCTTCCTTACAGCGCGTCGAACCTGCACAGCTGTCTGCAGACGCCGCAGCCCACGCAGAGGGTGGCGTCAATCTTTACTTTTCCGTCCGCCATGCTGATGGCGGGACAGCCGATGCTCATACATGCCTTGCAGCCTTTGCACTTTTCCGGGTCGGCACAGATGGGGCCGGGATGTTTTACATACTTTAACAGTGCGCAGGGCCGTCTGGAGATGATGACGGAAGGCTCTTTTGCGGCAAGCTCTTCCTTCAGAGCCGTCTCACAGGCTTCCATATCATAGGGATCCACCACCCGCACCCGACGGATGCCCACGGCGCGGCACAGGGTCTCCAGATCGATTTTGGTACAGGGATCCCCCTTCAGGTTATAACCTGTGGTGGGATTCTGCTGATGGCCGGTCATGCCCGTGATGGAATTATCCAGGATAACCACTGTGGCGTCGGACTCGTTGCAGGCAATATTAATCAGCCCCGTGACGCCGGAATGAATGAAGGTGGAGTCACCGATGACCGCTACCGTCTTCCCCGCGTTTTCTTCCTCTCCCGCCTTGACAAAGCCGTGAAGCCCGGAGACGGAAGCTCCCATGCAGATCGTGGTGTCAATGGCCCCCAGGGGAGGAACCGCTCCCAGGGTATAACAGCCGATGTCCCCCAGCACCGTCAGCTTCATTTTTTTCAGGACATGGAAGATACTGCGGTGAGGACAGCCTGCGCACATCACCGGAGGTCTTCCGGGAATCGTCTCCTCCAGTTCGGGCCCGGTCTTTGCCGGGTTCCCCAGCTTTTCCTTCACCAGATTCTGGCCAAGCTCTCCAATGTCGGAAAACAGTTCCTTACCGGACACTGCAAGTCCCAGATTCCTGCAGTGGGCTTCGATAAAGCCGTCCAGCTCTTCCACCACCACAAGCCTCTCCACGGAAGCGGCAAAATCTCTGAGCTTCTGATCCGGCAGAGGCCAGATCATGCCCAGCTTCAGAACGGGGTATGTATCGCCCAGCGCCTCCTTTACATACTGATAGCTGGTGGAGGAGGTGACGATGCCCATTGAGCTGTCCTGCCCCGGCTCCACCCGGTTGATTTCGGCGGTCTCCGCCCAGGCCTTCAGCGCCCTGGTGCGCTCCTCCACCACGGGATGCCGCTTCTTTGCGTTGGCCGGCATCATAATATATTTTCCGGGATTCTTCTCGTATTTTCTCCGCTCCGGCACCACCCGTTCTCCCGTTTCCACCACGCTCTGAGAGTGGCTGACCCGGGTGCACATCTTCAGAAGAACCGCCGTGTCAAACCTTTCGGAAAGTTCACAGGCAAGCTTTGCAAAGGCCAGGGCCTCCGCGGAATCCGAGGGCTCCAGCATGGGAAGCTTGGCCGCCCTGGCATAATGGCGGGAATCCTGTTCGTTCTGGGAACTGTGCATTCCGGCGTCGTCGGCAACGCCGATCACCAGCCCGGCGTTTACGCCGGTGTAGGAAATGGTAAAAAGCGGGTCTGCCGCTACGTTCAGCCCCACATGCTTCATGGCGCAGAAGCTTCTCCTTCCGGCCAGGGAAGCGCCGAAGGCAACCTCCAGGGCCACCTTTTCGTTCGGCGCCCACTCCGCGTATATTTCTTCATATTTTGCCGCGCACTCGGTGATCTCCGTGCTGGGCGTTCCCGGGTAGCTGGATATAAAACAGCAGCCCGCCTCATACAGACCTCTGGCAACCGCCTCGTTGCCAAGCATCAATGTTTTCATTTGTCCTCACATTCCGCCCGGGGAAGGTGTGTTCCCCTGTTTGGGCACTGAAAATTTTTTATTCCAGGGAATCCTTCACCGAAACCGTCACTTTCTGCTCATAGCAGGAGAAAATCCGTTCAAGCGTCTTCTGTTCGGGCGCCTTTGTCAACACACTCACCACCGGAACGATCACAAGCCCGGCTAGCATACAGAAGGCGCCGGCATTGATGGGCGACTGCAGGTATGCCGGAAACGCTGAACGGAAGAAAATATTGGCCAGCATTACAACGGCAGAAAACAGAAAGCTCACCCAGCAGGCCGCCTTTGTGGTCCGCTTCCAGTACAATCCATAGAGGAAGGGCGCAAGAAACGCGCCGGCCAGAGCCCCCCAGCTGACTCCCATAAGCTGGGCGATAAAGGTGACGTTGGAACGGTACTGGATCAGCGCCAGCACCACGGAAACGGCGATAAACACAACCAGAAGCCCGCGCATCCACTTTACCTGCCGTTTCTCGTCCATCTCCTTTATTATATTACCTTTAATGAAGTCCAGCGTCAAGGTAGAGCTTGAAGCCAATACCAGAGAAGAAAGCGTTGACATGGAGGCGGAAAGCACCAGGATTACCACCACGGCGATCAAAATCGTGGGAAGGCCTGAAAGCATGGCGGGCACCACGGAGTCATAGCCGTTTGCTCCAATGTCGATCCTGTCACCGAACAGCCTGCCGAAGCCCCCAAGGAAATAACATCCTCCCGCCACGATTACCGCAAACACGGTAGAGATGACCATTCCCTTGTTGATGGCGCTCTCATTCTTGATGGCATAAAATTTCTGCACCATCTGAGGAAGTCCCCAGGTGCCCAGACTGGTGAGGATCACCACGCCCAATAGCCCCGCGGGATCCGGGCCGAAGAAGGAGTTAAACAACCCGGGGGACGTGGAGACAGCGGGATCGCTCACCGCCGAAAGCTTATCCAGTGCCGCCAGAAAGCCGCCCTGGCTGCCCAGCACCGCCGCAATTACCGCCACAATGCCGAAGATCATGATAATGCCCTGAATAAAGTCATTGATGGCCGTGGCCATATAGCCTCCGGCGATGACATAGATTCCGGTGAGCACCGCCATGACAATCACACACACGCTGTAGTCGATCTCAAAGGCCATGCCGAACAGACGGCTCAAGCCGTTGTAAAGACTTGCGGTGTAAGGGATCAGGAAGATGAAAATGATTGCCGATGCCGCCAGTTTCAGGGGCTTGCTCTCAAAGCGCTGCCCGAAAAACTCCGGCATGGTGGCGCTGTTCAAATGCTGGGTCATAACGCGGGTGCGCCGTCCCAGCACCGCCCAGGCCAGAAGGGAGCCTAAAAAGGCGTTTCCCAGCCCTGCCCAGGTGGCGGCAATTCCGTACTTCCAGCCGAATTGTCCCGCATAGCCCACAAAGACCACCGCGGAAAAATAGCTGGTTCCATAGGCGAAGGCGGTGAGCCAGGGGCCCACGCTCCTGCCGCCCAGCACAAACCCGTTCACATCGGTGGCGTGCCTGCGGCAGTAAAATCCAATGCCGATCATGACACCGAAAAAAACCACCAGCATCAGAAGCTTGATAAAAAGATCCATATGAATACCTCCTCCGGTTCTTTCTCTAATTGTTGATCTGGGCTTCTACCAGACTGCCGTGGCAGTACCGTTCCCGGAGAAGCGGCTTCTCTATTTTTCCCGTAGGATTTCTGGGCACCTTTTCAAAGATAATCCTTCTGGGCCGTTTGTATCTGGGAAGCTCCCTGCAGAAATCCAGAATTTCCTCCTCGGTACAGGAAACACCCTCCTTCAGCTCTATGATCGCCGCTGCAATCTCTCCCAGCCTGGGATCCGGCAGGCCGATGACAGCCACATCCTTGACCTTTTCGCTGCGCCGCAGAAAGTCCTCGATCTGTACGGGATAGAGATTCTCCCCGCCGGATATAATCACATCCTTTTTCCGGTCCACCAGGTAAATAAAACCGTCCCGGTCCATGCGGGCCATGTCGCCCGTATAGAGCCACCCGTCTTTTAAGACTTCCGACGTAGCCTGGGGATTCTTATAGTAACAGAGCATCACTCCCGGTCCGTGGACGATAAGCTCTCCCACCTGGCCCTGTGCCGTCTCACGCCCCTGTTCGTCCACAATCCTTGCCTCCCAGTGATAACCGGGCTTTCCGATGGCTCCCACCTTATGTATGTTTTCCACACCCAGATGCACACAGCCGGGACCGATGGATTCGCTGAGACCGTAATTGGTATCGTACTGATGGTGGGGGAAATGCTTCTTCCAGCGCTGGATCAGGCTTGGCGGAACCGGCTGGGCCCCGATGTGCATCAGCCTCCACTGCTCCAGCAGGTAATGATCCATATCCACCTTGCCGGAGTCAATAGCGTCCAGAAGATCCTGTGCCCAGGGAACCAGAAGCCACACCAGCGTACACTTTTCCTCCGTGACCGCACGGAGAATCCACTCCGGCTTCACCCCCCGAAGCAGCACCGCCCTGCCGGCGGTAATCAGAGAGCCGAACCAGTGCATCTTCGCCCCGGTGTGGTAGAGCGGCGGAATACAGAGGAACACATCCTCCCTGGTCTGTCCGTGATGTTTCTGCTCCGTCTCGCAGGAGGAACGCAGGGCCAGATGGTTGTGCAGGATGGCCTTGGGAAATCCTGTGGTGCCGGAGGAAAAATAGATGGCCGCATTATCCGTCTCTTCCAGGGCAACCGGCGGCGCACTGGAGGAACAGAACCCCATCAGCTTCAGGCAGTCCTCCGTGTAGGCAGGCCCCTCCGGCCCCGGGAAAAACATCATCCGCACTCCCGGCAGCTGATCCGCTATGGTATCCATACGGCTCACAAACTCCGGTCCAAAGACCAGCGCCTCCACATCCGCAAGCTCCAGGCAGTATTTGATCTCCTCCGCGGAATAGCGGAAATTCATGGGCACAGCCACACAGCCGGCCTTCAAAATCCCGAAATAGACGGGCAGCCACTCCAGGCAGTTCATCATCAGAATCCCCACCTTTGTCTCCCGCTGCAGCCCACGGCTCAACAGCAGATTGGCAAAGCGGTTGGCCCGTCTGTCAAAGTCCGCCCAGCTCAGCTCCCGGCGGTAGGGAGCTCCGTTTGCCGCGCTCTCAATCAGGCTTGCCTCCCGCCAGGTCACCGCACTGTCGCGCTCCTGGGATGGATTCAGCTCCACAAGAGCCGTATCCGAGCCGTAAAGGCGGGCGTTCCGTTCCAAAAATTCCGTAATCACCATGTCAGGTTTTCTCCTTTTTCTTAGTTGGAACGGCTGTCTCCTATGACATAGCCGTTCATGGTGGCGTGGGCCACATAAGTCCCCAGCTCGTCCTTTATATCCACCGCGTAGAGCGCCGTGGTCCGCCCGCTCCTTAAGCACACGGCCTCTGCGGTCAGGCGCTTTCCCCTGGCGGGGGACAGGAAGGTGATGGATGCCTGCTGACTCACCGTCTTTTTCTCGGAATATCCGTTGGCGGCAACGGCACAGGCGATGTCCGCCAGGGTAAAGACAGCGCCTCCCATGGGAACATTGTTCTCGTTCAGATGCCGTTCCTCCAGAACCAGGGAACACACTGCCTTTCCGGGCTCCGCGGAATCAATGACCACCCCCGTGGTTCCCATGGCAAAACGGTCGTTTTCAAAACGATGCCGAATTTCCTCTAAAGCTGACATAGATAAACCCCTTTCTCATACCATGACAATTGCAGCCTCCCTCCGGAAGCTGCCTTCACCACTTTAACACTTTTACTCATTAAAGTCAAGGTGACATTGAAAGCGGGCAGAAAAATCCGCCCGCCGTATTCACTGCTTTTCCGCAATTTCCGTCCGTGTCTTATAGATGCTGTTTGAGGGAATCACGCCCCGCACCATGGAGGTGGGATAAATATTGGAATTCCTGCCGATGACGGTTCCGGGATTCAGCACGCTGTTGCAGCCCACTTCCACGTTGTCGCCCAGCATGGCTCCCATTTTCTTCAGCCCCGTCTCAATCCGGATCCCTTCCCCCTGCACCATCACCAGTGTTTTGTCGCTCTTTACATTGGAAGTGATGGAACCGGCTCCCATGTGAGATTTAAAGCCAAGCACGCTGTCGCCCACATAATTGTAGTGAGGCACCTGCACCTTGTTAAAGAGAATCACATTCTTCAGCTCCGTGGAATTCCCCACCACCGCGCCTTTGCCCACAATGGCGCTGCCGCGGACAAAGGCACAATGGCGGATCTCAGCCTCTTCATCCACGATCAGGGGGCCGTTCAGGCAAGCCGTGGGCGCAACCTTCGCGTTCCTTGCAATCCAGATGTATTCTCCTCTCTCCTCATAGAGCTCCTTCGGAAGACTCTTTCCCAGCTCTATGATAAAGTCATGAATCCCGGGAAGCACCTCCCAGGGATATTCCGCCCCCTGAAAAAGAGCCGCCCCGATGGTCTCCTTCAAATCATACAGATCCGATATCTTCACCGAAACCATTTTCCATCCTCCTCTGCGCTGCCGCGCTGTTATTTTCTTTCTGTCTTCTATTTCTTTTTGTAATTTGCAGCCGCCGCGTCGAACTGTCCGTAGAGGGCACGCTGATTGTTCAGCTGCTTCACATACTGTGTTCTGCGCCCCACAAAACCTGACAGCTTCGTCATGTACTCTTCAGAAGTAATCTTACCCTCTGCCACCATGGTGAGCCCCTTTTCCCAGCTGGCAGTGAGCGCGGGATCCAAGAGGGCCCGGATAGAACCGCCCACCACGTCATAGATCATTTCCCCCATGAGAGTGGGTGTCAGCACCTGGGTCTTTTTGTTCAGTGCCAGGTATTCTATGTTCACCAGCTTTTTCAGAATCTCCGCCCGGGTTGCGCTGGTGCCGATACCGCTTCCCTTGATCTGGGCACGAAGCTCTTCATCCTCGATAAACTGACCGGCGTTTTCCATGGTCAGGATAATGCTTCCCGATGTATAGCGCTTCGGCGGGGAGGTCTCTCCCTCTTTGATCTCAAAAGAATCCAGCTCCACCCTGTCGCCCTTTTTCAGGGCCATGAGAAGCTTTCTGAAGTCCTCGTCGCACTTGAGCTCCGTCTCCTCGCCGTCCTCTTTCTTTCCCTCTTCCCCGGCAGTGCCTGCGTCCGTTGTCTCTCTCTGGGCTGCCTTCTCCGGCGACTGGGCCTCTTCCTTTCCCGTTTGATTTTTGTCAGTGCCTGTATCCTCCGCTTTTCCGGAAGCCTGAGCACTTTTCTGAAAGACATAGGCCACCTTCAGATAACCCTCCTGAGAAAGAACCTTAAAGCCGGAAAAGAACTTTTCTTCCTTCACACTGACGCAGAGCGCAAACTTCTGATAGACCGCCGGCGAATAAAAAATGCTCAAAAACCTGCGCACTATCAGTTCGTACACCCTGGCGGAAAGTGGGGAAAGACCTCCCAGATTGTTCAGTCCCTGACCGGTGGGAATCACCGCGTAATGATCCGTGATCTGCTTGTCATTGACATATCTGGTCTTTTCAATCCCCTTATAGCTGCCGTTCTGCAGGATCTCCGCGGCAAAGACAGCCGCCGGTCCATATCCCTTCAGCCCTCCGATATTCTTATGAATCTCCTTGGCAACGGCGCTGGAAAGCACCCTGGCGTCGGTTCTGGGATAAGTCACAAGCTTTTTTTCGTAGAGCTCCTGGATAATGCCCAGGGTCTGATCCGGGCTGATTTTAAAGTACTTGGAACAGTCATTCTGAAGCTCTGCCAGATTATAGAGAAGCGGCGGGTTCTTGTTCTCCTTCTTCCGCTCTATGCTCTCCACCAAAATCTCCCCCACAGGCTCTTCCTGCAGGTGGGAAATCAGCGCCTCCGCATCCGCTTTTTCCCGGAAACCGTTCTCCTTGTAGAGCTTGGGAGACAGATAAAAAGGCGATCCTTCCACGGCGCGCCATTCTCCCGAAAAACTCTTGTCCTGAAGTCGGAAATTGCCCAGAACCCTGTAAAAGGGAGTCTTTACAAAGGAGCGGATCTCCCGCTCCCTGTTTACAATGATCCCCAGCACGCAGGTCATGACCCGCCCCACGGAGATCACCGCCTTATCCCGTTTCAGGTAATCCTTCACCGCCCTGCCGTACTTCAGGGTCAGCACTCTGGAGAAATTGATCCCCATAAGATAGTCTTCCTTGGCACGCAGGTAAGCAGCACTGCTTAGATTATCATATTCTTTCAGATCCTTTGCGTTCCGAATGCCCCGCAGAATCTCTTCCTCCGTCTGGGAGTCAATCCAGACCCGCCGTCTGTCCTTGCCCGTGACGCCGGACATCTGCTCCACCAGACGATAGATATATTCCCCCTCCCGCCCCGAGTCGGTGCAGACATAAATGGTGGTCACATCCGGCCTTTTCATCAGAGAGCTGACGATTCCAAACTGCTTCCTGGAACTCTCGATCACCTCATACCGGAATTCCCGGGGCAGAAAGGGAATGGTGTCAAAACTCCAACGCCTGAGTTTCTCATCGTAGGCCTCCGGGTAACTCATTGTGACCAGATGACCGACACACCATGTGACAATAGCGTTCTGGGACTCCAGATACCCGTCGCGGGATGTGGTATTGATTTTCAGTGCGCTTGCAAATTCCCTGGCAACGCTGGGCTTCTCCGCGATAAATAAATTTTTTCCCACTGGCTACCGCCCTTCCTCTTTTTACTGCCGCCCTATACCGCTCCGTTCAGCACCGTTTCAAATTCCTGGGGGGACAGGGGCTTGCTGAACAGATACCCCTGAATCACATCGCAGCCTATGGCATGAAGATATTCATATTGCTGGGCCTCTTCCACACCCTCCGCGATGGACTCAAAGCCCAGGGACTTCACCATATTGATGATGGATTCCGTGATCACCCGTGTGGCCGAATCCGTCATCACCGTGTCGATAAAGGACTTGTCTATCTTCAGCGTATCGATGGGCAGCTTCTTCAGATAGGAAAGAGAAGAAAAACCCGTGCCGAAATCATCCAGGGAAATCCGGATCCCATACCCTCTCAGTACCTTCAGTCTCTCTGACACCGCCCGGAAATCGTCGATCAAAACGCTCTCCGTGATCTCCAGCTCAATCTCGGAGGGACTTACCTGATACCGTTTCAGCACCTCCACCAGAGAGTCCACAAAGTCTCCCCTCTTGTACTGCAGCGCCGAAATATTGATGGACATGATAAAAGGAAAGCCAAACTGCTTCCGCCATGCCGCATACTGTTTGACGCTCTCCTCCACCACCCAGCTTCCGATGGTGATGATGGAGCCGTTCTTTTCCGCCACGGGAATAAAGGTGGCGGGACTGATCAGCCGGGAGTCTTCATCCTTCCACCGGATCAGGGCCTCCACGCCTCTGAGCCGCCTGTTTCCGGCGTAATACTGCGGCTGATAGCACATATAAAAATCCCGGTTAAAGACTGCCTTTTTCAGCTTGTTCTCCAGCTCGATAGAATCCAGAAAATCGGTGAGTACAGGTGTATCAAAATACTGCAGCATGTTTTTTCCCTGGTTCTTGCATTTGAACACAACGATCTCCGCGCAGTTAATCAGCTCCAGTGCAGATCTGGAGGCCTGGGGATACTCCGCAACGCCGATGCTTACCGTAATATGAATGTCCTGTCCGCTGCTGATGTGAAACGCATCCTTTGTCCGATTCAGGATAGCCTTATAGATGGAGTCCACATTCCTGTTTCCGGAGGGCTCAAAAATGGCCACACAGAACACGTCGGTGTGCAGATGACAGGCGATCACGTTGTCCTCACAGATTTCCTTCAGAAAGAGGCCGAACTGCTGTACCAGCTCGTCCCCCACAATGATTCCCAACCCGTCATTGACCTTTCTGAACTCGTCGATATCAATGATCATGACGCTGACCACGCTGTTCTTTTCCCCGGCGTTTCTGACATATTCGCTCAGCAGCCGCACGAAGTAATTGCGGTTGTACAGACCTGTCAGGCCGTCGTAATAGGCCATGAAGGTCAGCTCTTCATTCTGGGATTTAAGTCTGGTGACATTGTAGATACAAATCACCTTATCCGTAGGATTGTGCTCTCTGTCATAATAGACCTGGGTGCGAAACTGCAGCCATACCTTTTTTCCCCGCAGCCGGCACTCCGCAGACCCGGATTCTTCCCCCAGCTTTTCCAGGAACAGAACCTCTCTCAGAGAAAGAACATACTGCTCTTCCACCACATCCAGAATCTTTGAGAAATCCTTCGTCTCCCGCACCTCAAAGTCAAAGAATTCACGCCACTGTCCCAGCGCAGAAAGCTGCTTCTTCTCAAGGGAACAGTAGAGAAATGCACCCTCGGCCGATTCACAGACCTTTGTGTACATCCTCTCCCGCTCCGTCAGTTTCTGGTTCATCGCCTTCAACAGATCCAGTTGATAGTGCAATTCATTCATAAGACTGCTCTCCTCAACGCATATTGCATTCCTTAAGGTGCTGCAGAAATTATTCTTTTGCCGTGATATAGCCCTGGGCCTTCAGCAGCTCGGCACAGAGAACCGCTCCGCCTGCCGCGCCTCTCACGGTATTGTGGGACAGTCCCACAAACTTATAATCGTAGACCGTATCCTCCCTCAGCCTTCCGACGCTGATTCCCATACCGTTCTCATAATCCACGTCAAGAGCCACCTGGGGTCTGTTGTCCTCCTCCAGGTACTGGATAAACTGCTTGGGTGCGCTGGGAAGTCCCAGTCTCTGGGGTTCGCCGGAAAATTCCCGAAGCTTTGCGATCAGCTGTTCTTTGGAGGGCTTTCCTGCAAACCGGACAAACACTGCGGCAGTGTGGCCGTTGAGCACGGGAACGCGGATGCACTGACAGGTGATCACAGGTTCCGCCGCGGGAACAATGACGCCGTTTTCAATCCGTCCCCAGATCCGCAGGGGCTCCTTCTCGCTCTTCTCCTCCTCGCCGCCGATGAAAGGAATGATATTGCCTTCCATCTCCGGCCAGTCCTGAAAGGTCTTCCCCGCTCCGGAGATCGCCTGATAAGTGGTGGCAACCACCTCCACCGGCTCAAACTCCATCCACGCGGTGAGCACCGGCGCATAGCTCTGAATAGAACAGTTGGGCTTTACCGCCACAAATCCTCTCTGTGTGCCCAGACGTTTCCTCTGGAACTCGATCACCTTCATATGGTCGGGATTGATCTCCGGAACCACCATGGGCACGTCCGGCGTCCAGCGGTGGGCGCTGTTGTTGGATACCACGGGGGTCTCGGTCCTGGCATAATCCTCCTCGATCTTCTTGATCTCCTCCTTGGACATATCCACGGCACTGAACACAAAATCCACCTGCGAGGCAACCTTCTCCACCTCGTTGACGTTCATGACCACAAGCTTTTTTACAGCCTCCGGCATGTGGGAAGTCATCTTCCACCTGCCGGAGATGGCCTCCTCATAGGTTTTTCCCGCGGAACGGGGGCTGGCCGCGATAGTCGTCACCTCAAACCAGGGATGATTCTCCAGCAGAGAAATAAACCGCTGTCCTACCATGCCTGTTCCGCCCAGAATACCAACCTTCAGTTTTTCACTCATTTTCTGATCTCCTCTCTCTGATCCGCCCTTCCAATCCCGGCTTTCCTCAAATATGTCCTGTACTCCTCCATCGCCTGTTTCATCACTTCCGGCCCGGGGGCTCCCATGGTCAGACGCTTTTCCACACAGGTCTTCAAGGAGACGGCGTCATAGATATCTTCTTCAAATTTTTCGCTGATGCCCTTAAGCTCCTCCAGAGACAGTCTGTCGATGGAGGTGTTTTTCTCCAGGCAGTAAAGCACCAGGCCTCCGACAATGCCGTGGGCATCCCGGAAGGGTACGCCCTTTCCCACCAGATAGTCCGCCGCGTCCGTTGCGTTTGTAAAGCCGTTTACCGCGCTCTGTGCCATGCGATCCTTCCGGAATTTCATGGTGTGCAGCATCCCCGTAAACAAGGTCAGACAATCCCGCACCGTATCCATGGCGTCAAAGGCAACCTCCTTATCCTCCTGCATATCCTTATTATATGCGAGAGGGAGACCCTTCATGGTAGTGAGCAGAGAGACCAGCGCTCCGTAGACTCTCCCCGTCTTCCCCCTGACCAGCTCCGCGATATCAGGGTTCTTTTTCTGGGGCATGATGCTGCTCCCGGTGGAATAGGCGTCGTCCAGCTCCACAAACTGATATTCGTTGGAATTCCAGATGATAATCTCCTCGCTGAATCGGCTCAGATGCATCATCACCGTGGTCAGGGCCGACAGATATTCAATCAGATAATCCCGGTCCGACACGGAGTCCATACTGTTCAAGGTAGGTCCGTAAAAGCCCAGGAGTTCTGCCGTGTATTCCCGGTCCAGGGGATAGGTTGTCCCCGCCAGGGCTCCCGCCCCCAGAGGACAGTAATTCATCCTGTCATGGATATCCGCCATCCGCTGCCTGTCCCGCTTGAACATCTCGAAATATGCCGCGTAATGATGGGCCAGGGTGATGGGCTGCGCCTTCTGCAGATGGGTAAAGCCCGGCATATAGGTCTCCAGGTTTTCCTCCATGGCGGAGAGGATCACTTCAAGCAGCTCCTTCAGCAGTCCGTCCGTCTCCTGCACCCTGCTTCTGGTGTACAGACGCATGTCAAGAGCCACCTGGTCGTTGCGGCTCCTTCCCGTGTGCAGCTTTTTCCCCGCCTCTCCGATCCGCTCCGTGAGAACGCCCTCCACAAAGCTGTGTATATCCTCGTATTTTCCCTCGTCGATGATAAGCCTTCCGGCCTCCACATCCCCAAGGATCCCCTTCAGTCCCTCTGTGATGGAGGTCTTCTCCTCCTGCGTCAGGATTCCCTGCCGTGCCAGCATATCAGCATGTGCAATGCTCCCCTGAACATCCTGGGGGAGCAGCCTTCTGTCAAATCCTATGGACGCATTGAACTCATATACCGTCCGGTCCGTCTCCTTCGTAAAACGGCCGCCCCACAGCTGTGCCATATGTATTGCTCCTTTCGGGCCGCCCCCGGGGCGCCCTGTTATGTCCTTCCATTTTAGCTTAACCTTGATATTACCATAAACCCTGGTGTTATGCAAGCCATGTAACCTCTTTTTGTCCCCAGACATATCTTACTGTAAAACAGTGAAGGAATGGCATTCTATGCAAAACATTCTGGAGTTGAAAAATATCGGCTATTCCTACCACAGTCTCCACGGTGAGACCCGGGCTCTGGAGAATATCTCCTTCGGCGTGGGCGAGGGAGAATTCGTGGCCATCGTAGGCCCCAGCGGCTGCGGAAAGTCCACCCTCCTCTCCATCATTGCCGGACTGCTGGCCCCGGAACAGGGAACGATCCTGGTAAACAATCCGGACGGCAGCCTGAATTACCCCAAGGTAGGCTATATGCTCCAGAGAGACCATCTCTTTGAGTGGCGCAGCATCTACCGCAACGTTACCCTGGGACTGGAGCTCCACAATCTGCTCACCCCCGAAAGACTGCGGACGGTAGACCGGCTTCTGATGGAATACGGCCTTGACAGGTTCCGGGACAAACGCCCCAGCGAGCTTTCCGGGGGTATGAAACAGCGGGCAGCCCTGATCCGCACCCTGGCCCTGGAGCCCCAGCTGCTCCTCCTGGATGAGCCCTTCAGCGCCCTGGATTATCAGACGAGGCTTATGGTTTCCGACGACATCTGCAGACTCATCCGCGCCGCCGGCAAGACCATGATTATCATCACCCACGATCTGTCGGAGGCCATCAGCCTGGCGGACAGAATCATTGTGCTGTCCGGCCGCCCTGCCAGGGTAAAGAAGGAAATGCCCATAAAGCTCACACTCACGGACGATACCCCTCTTGCAGCCAGAAATGCGCCGGAATTTCAGACTCTGTTCAACAGGCTATGGGAGGATTTGACAGATGAAAACTAAACGAAATCAGGAATTGACAAAGCAGGAGGAATTTGTCCGCGACCACAGACGCCATCACCATCAGGTATCGGCCTGGCGCTTTATCATCTTTGCCCTGTTTCTGGCCCTTTGGGAGATAAGCGCCGCCCTGGGCTGGATCGACAGCTTCTTTTTTGCAAGTCCCAGCCGGGTCGTGCTGTGCCTCATGGATCAGTTCCGCAGCAACAACATGCTGACCCACATCGGCATCACGCTCTTTGAGACAGTGGTCAGCTTTTTTCTGGTGATCCTGTTCAGCCTGCTGACCGCAACTCTGCTGTGGTACTCCCCAAAACTCTCCGAGATCCTGGAGCCCTATCTGGTGGTCTTGAACAGTCTGCCGAAATCGGCCCTGGCTCCGCTCTTCATCGTCTGGCTGGGCACCGGGGCAACCACCATCATCGTGGCCGGTATCTCCGTTGCGGTCTTCGGCTCCGTCATCAGTCTGTACACGGGCTTTCAGCAGGTGGATGCGGAAAAGGTCACTCTGATCTATACCCTGGGCGGCAGAAAGCGGGACGCCTTCTTCAAGGTGGTTCTTCCCGGCTCCCTGCCTGTGCTGCTGAGCACGGCCAAGGTAAATATCGGCCTGGCCCTGGTGGGCGTCATCATCGGTGAATTTCTGGCCGCCAGGCGGGGACTTGGCTACCTTATCATCTACGGCTCCCAGGTATTTCGGCTGGACATGGTCATCACCGGCATCATTGTGCTCTGCATCATCGCGCTGGTCTTCTACAAATCCATCCAGCTCATGGAGCATCAGATCAAAAAGGAATTTAAAATGTAACAAAATCAAAAGGCCCAAAAGCAATTGCTTTCAGGCCTTACATAAACCGCAGCTGAAAATGGGACTCGAACCCACGACCCCTTCATTACGAGTGAAGTGCTCTACCAACTGAGCTATTTCAGCGCACATCAGCCGCACGTCACATGCGACTAAATGTATTATATCGGTTCTCTGCACATTTTTCAACCACTATTTTTGTTTTTTCTTTCGTACAATCCTGCAATCCTATCTGGCCCCTTTGTCATAGATTTCCCCCAACGCCCTGGGTGCGCCGTTCTGTCCGGAGAAAAAGACAAGCAGCAGCAAGGTCAGCGCATAGGGCAGGATCATCACCAGATCCTGGTAGGCGCTGGGCATCTGCAGTACCTGAACCAGACGATAGCCTCCCGACCTGGCAAAGCCGAATAACAGGCAGGCTCCCAGCGTGGGCAGAATACGCCAGTTTCCGAAGATCAGCGCGGCGATGGCCAGATAGCCGTAGCCCACATAAATACTGGCGGAAAAATTTGCCGAGATAGAGTAGGCAAAGCAGATTCCGCCCAACCCGGACAGCGCTCCGCAGAGCAGGATAGCGGCCAGACGAATCCGGCCAACCTCCCGGCCCGCCGCGTCCACCGCGTGGGGATTGTCGCCGCAGGCCCGCAGATGCATGCCGAAGCGGGTTTTGTACATCACAAACCAGGCGGCCAGGGAGACGGCAACGATAATGAGCTCAAAGGGATACAGGTTGGTAAAGACGGCGCCCAGCACGGGAATCCGGGAAATGCCCGGAACCGTGATCCGTGAGGATACCGACAGCACAAACTTGTCCGAAGTTGCGCCGAAAAGCACCCGGTTCAAAAGCTTTGTCAGATAGGCGGTCAGCGCCATGGCCATAATGTTTATCACCACACCGCTGATGACCTGGTTTGCCCTGAACTTCAGACACAGCAGCGCATGCAGCAGGGCAAAGAGAGCCCCTCCCACCGCCGCAAACAGCATTGCAATGTAAAAGGGAACCGGAGAATTCCCGCCGAAGAACCCGGATACCAGAACAGCCACAAGCGCTCCCGTAAACGCGCCGAACCCCTGCAGCCCTTCCACGGCAAGCATGGTCACACCTGATTTTTCACAGTAAATGCCGCCGATGGCCATGATAAACAACGGAAGCGCAAAGGATAATCCGTCAATGATAATGATATCCATTCTACTTCTCCTCCTTTCCGCCGGATGCTTTTTCCCTCTCCCGCTTTTCCAGTCTGTGCTTCAGATATACGTTGCAGGCGCTGAACAGCAGGATAATTCCTGTGATGACCGAGGCGATTTCCGAATCCACGCCGGCCCTGGACTTCATGTAGGTGCTTCCCTTCCCCATCAGGCTGATGAGCATGGTGGAAAAGATAATGCCGAAGGGATTATTGTTTCCCAGAAGAGATACCGCGATGGCGTCAAAGCCCGTACTCAAAAGCACCTTTGGCTGAATGGAACCCACATAGCCCAGGTAGTAGGTGACACCCGCCAGCCCCGCCAGGACGCCGGAGATGGTCATGGAGGTCACCATGCACTTTCCCACCTGGATGCCGGCATATCTGGCAGCGCTTCTGGAACAGCCCACCGCCTTCAGCTCATAGCCCAGCCTGGTCTTTTCAAACAGCACCCACACCAGAATGACCGCCAGCCCGGCCATGAGGATACCCAGCGGAATATCCAGCTTCTGTCCTCCCACAAGGGTGTCCATCAGTGTCAGCCTGGACGCAGCGGAGATTTCCACGGACTGTCTGGACACCGGATCCACATAGCTGCTGTTGATAAAAAAGCTTACCACATACTGAATCATATAGTTCAGCATGATGGAGGAAACCACCTCGTTGATATTGAAGCGATACTTCAGAAAACCGATCAGCGCACCCGTCAAGCCTCCCGCAGCCATGCCGATGAGAAGAACCAGGGGCTTTGCCAGCACGGCTCCCAGACCGCTGTACCCCACCAGCACCGTAGCCGTGAAGCCGGCGGCCAGCATCTGTCCTGACACGCCGATGTTAAACAGCCCGGCCCGCAGTGCCACCGCAACCGCCAGGGCCGCAAAAATCATGGGAGTGAAATAATTCACATAGCTGAAAAAATCCGTCAGCATACTTTTGTAGTTTGCATAAGACGCCTTGGGGGCAAGGCCGCTTCCCTGCAGAAGCGCGTAATAGGCCTGAAAAGGGTTGCTGCCTGTCGCCGTTATGATGACGCCGCCCGCAACCAGACTGCACAAAATGGCAAAGAGAGGAATTTTTACGGTATTCCAGAACTTCCTTCTTTTTTTCATTCCCCGCTTCCTCCCTTCTTCTGTTTTACACCCATCATAAACTCTCCCACCTGGTTTGTGGTGAGGCTTCCCGCATCTGCGATCTTCTGGATTTCCCCATTGTAGATCACGGCAATGGTGTCCGCGCAGTTCATGATTTCATCCAGCTCCAGAGAAATCAGAAGAATTGCCCTGCCCTTATCCCGCTCTGCGATCATCTGTCTGTGTATGTTCTCTATGGCTCCGATATCCAGTCCCCGTGTGGGCTGCACAAAGATCATCAGCGGAGAGCCGAGCTCCACCTCCCTGGCGATAATGGCCTTCTGCTGATTGCCGCCGCTCATGGAACGTACCACCGTGGAGCTTCCCTGACCGCTTCGGATGTCATATTCCTCAATCAGCCTGCGGCTGTTCTCCTCCATGGCTTCATGATCCAATATTCCCCTGTGACAGCAGGACTCCTTAAAATAATCCTTCAGGGCCAGATTTTCCGTCAGGGTAAAATCCATGACAAGTCCGTAATTCTGCCTGTCCTCGGGAATATAGGAAATCCCCTGCAAGGTGCGCTGTCTGATAGACATCTGCGTGATATCCTGCCCGTTCAGGGTGATGGTTCCGGAACGGACGGGAACCAGGCCTGCTATGGCATCCGCAATCTCCACCTGTCCGTTGCCCGCCACCCCGGCGATGGCCAGAATCTCCCCTGCCCGCACCCGGAAGGACACATTCTTTACCACCTGAAAATCCTGCCGGTTAAAGACATTGAGCCCCTTTACCTCCAAAACGGTCTCCCCGAAATCGGCGGGAGCCTTTTGGGTTACAAAGCTCACCTCCCGGCCAACCATCAGGTTTGCCATGGTTCTGGTGGAAGTGCCGGCCACATCCAGCACATCGATCAGCTTTCCTCTGTTCAGAATCGCACATCTGTCTGCAATCCGCTTGATCTCCTCCAGCTTGTGGGTAATCAGGATAATTGTCTTTCCGTCCTCCCGAAGTTCCCGGATAATCTCCAGCAGGGAGTCGATTTCCTGTGGAGTCAGCACAGCCGTGGGCTCGTCAAAGATCAGGATCTCCGCCTCTCTGTAGAGCATCTTCAAAATTTCCACCCGCTGTTGCGTGGAAACATTCACGTTTCCGATAATGTCCTCCGGATTTACGGCAAGGCCGTACTTCTCCGAGAGGGCCCTGATCTCGCTGTTGGCCTTCCCGATATCCACGGTGGGAAGAAAGCCCAGAACCTTTTTCACCGGTTCCATGCCCATGACAATGTTCTCCGCTATGGTATAGTTGGAAACCAGCTTAAAGTGCTGATGCACCATGCCGATGTTCAGCCGCGTGGCATGATTGGGCGACTCCAGCTTCACCTTCTCGCCCCGGATAAAAATCTCTCCTTCATCCGGCTCATACATACCGAACAGCATACTCATCAACGTGGATTTGCCCGCGCCATTCTCTCCCAACAGAGCATAAATCTCGCCCTTCCTGATCTGGACGGTCACGTCATCGTTGGCCACAATACCCGGAAACCGCTTGGTGATATGCTTCATCTCCACAATAAACTCATAATCAGCCATACCTTCCTCCTGTGCGTCTCACAACCCCAAAATATGATGTATATACCTGCATTTTAACAGAAAAAGAGGTGCCTGTACAAGCACCTCTTAAGTTCTTTTACGTCTGTTCCCTCTGCCGCCGGATTTTACCAGGTAAAGGTTTCGGGCGTCACGCCGTTGAAGTTTGCGGCGGGAACGATCTTTCCTGCCTTCAGCTCTGCCTTGGCCGCGTCAATCTTGGAGATTGCGTCTGCGGACAACTGGCATCTGCCGGATTCGCTCACATAGCCGGTGGAATCGGTAGCGGCGGTCAGCGTCACGTTTGCACCCGCAAAGGAACCGTTCTTCACATCGTTCAACGCGTTGTAAACCGTGTCATGCATTACCTTCAGACCGCTGGTCAGAACCACATTGCCGTCACCGTTTGCGCCGTCGTCATACTGATCCACGTCACAGCCGATAACCTTCACGCCGGAAGCCTCCTTTGCAGCGGTGAATACACCGTTGCCGGAAGCGCCTGCAGCCACAAAAATGATATCGCAGCCCTCGGCAATCAGCGCGTTGCCGATTACCTTGCCGGTAGCCTCATCGGAGAAATCGCCTACATAGTTGCCGCCTACGTTCGCGCCGGTCACATCGGTGCCCGCATAGGAAGGCAGCTCCACGATCTCAACGTTCAGACTCTCGGTAGCGTTTGCATAGAGCACACCGCACTCAAAGCCGTACTGATAGTTTACGTTGGAAGGATAAGCAATACCGTTCACTACGGCAACCTTGCCGCTTGTGGTGGAAAGTGCGGCAGCCATTCCCGCATAGAAGCCGCTCTCCTGCTCCGCATAGCATGCGGCATACACATTGTCGATCAGCTCGTCGTCGTTGGGCCATGTGTCGATCAATACAAACTTTGTGTCAGGATTCTCCTTTGCCACGGCTCCGATGCCTGCAAACTGGAAGCCGCAGCAGACGATCACGTCATAGTCCGCAACGATATCGGCAACCGCCTGAGCACAGGCTGCAGTGTCGCCGGTCTCTTCCCTGATGGCATTTACGGTTGCATCGGGATTTTCCCCGATGAACTTCAGAATACCGTTGTAGTTATCCTGATTGAAGGAACCGTCATCCACGCCGGAAGGGCTGGATACAATAGCGATCTTCAATCCGTCTCCTGTCCCGGCCGCAGGCTTGCTGCCACAGGCAGCCAGCGATAAAGCCATGACGGAGGCAAGTGCAAGTGCCAGAAACTTTTTCATAATACAATCCTCCTTGTTTTGCGACAAAATGTCACTTACGTTTTACAAAAGTAATATAGCATTCCGAACCGTAAAATTCAACAAAATTTTATTCTTTTTTAAGAAATTGTATTCAGATGGACATCCAGCTGGTTGTACGGGATCTGTATCCCGGCCTGATCCAGGGCCAGCTTGCAGTTCTCCGTGACCCGCCATTTTCCTGTCCAGAAGTCTGCCTGCTTAAACCAGCACCGCACTCCCAGAATCACCGCCGAGTCCCCCAGCTCGTCCACAAACACAAGCCGATCCATGTCCGGAAGCACCGCCGGGTCTTCCTCCAGCACCCCGGAAAGGGTCTCCTTCGCAAGCTTCAGGTCGGCGTCGTAGGAGACGGACACTCGCAGATCCATTCTTCTGTGCGGCTGCTGCGTCATATTGACGATGCTGTTGTTGGCCAGATTGCCGTTGGGCAGGATCACTGCCTTATTGTCGGGCGTCAGAAGCCGGGTATAGAAAATCTGAATCTCCGTCACCGTTCCCTCCCTGCCGCCGGAGCTCTCCAGGATGTAATCTCCCACCCGGAAGGGCTTTAACAGCAGAATCAGCACGCCTCCCGCCAGGTTGGAAAGGCTTCCCTGGATGGCAAGTCCGATGGCCACTCCCGCGGACCCAAGCACAGCCACAATGCTGGCAGCATCCACACCGAAGGAGGAGGCCAGCATCAGCACCAGCAGCACATACAGCGCCGCCTTGATGAAGGAGTCCACAAACTGAACGGCCCCCACCTCCGCGTTCGCCCGCTGCATGGACTTTTTCACCAGCCTGCGGATCAGCTTGATCAGCTGTACGCCAAACGCGAAGCAGAGCACCGCGAGAATTACCCGCACCCCCAGGTGCAGCGCCTTCTCCGGCAATTCCGCAAAAAAACGACTGATAAATCCGGGATCCGCCACCTCTCCGACGATCTCCTGCAGCGATTCCCCCGTCAAAAGACAAAACCTCATTTCCGCTCCTTCTGCGCCTGACCGCGGCGGGAAAGCGGCTGCGCGTTTTTCTTTTTCTCCCTGCTTTTCTCCTTTTCCAGAGCAAGCTCTTCCTGGGTGTAGGGCGTATACTTCAGGATACTTAAGGAAAGAGGCGCAAGCTTCACGGAGATGGAATCCGGTCTGTCGTCCGTCTCCACCTGTCTGGATCGCTTCACCCTGCTGTTTACGATTCCCGTTCCGCCGTATCTGGCATCGTCGGAATTGAAGATTTCCTTATATCTTCCGGGTGCGGGAACGCCTGTGACAATCTCCTGCGAAATTCCCGCAAAGTTTGCCGCGATCAACAGCAGCTCTCCCTTTTTCTTTCCCTTTCTCGCAAAGACCAGATAACACTCTCTTGCGGCGATATGGTTGACCCATTCAAAGCCCTGGGGAGAATCATCCAGGGCATACAGCTCCGGACTGCTTTTGTAGAGGGCGTTCAGATCGCCCACAAGCCTGGCCAGCCCTTCGTGCTCCGGCTCGGAACAAAGAGCCCACTCCACCTGCCTGTTTTCATTCCACTCGTCGAATTCTCCCAGATCCTGTCCCATAAACAACAGCTTTTTCCCGGGATGGGTCATCAGATAGGCGTAGGTCAGCCTCAGGCCCGCAAATTTCTGTTCCCTTTCTCCGGGCATCTTCCCCAGCATGGTGGCCTTGCCGTGTACCACCTCGTCATGAGAGAACACCAGCATAAACCGCTCGCTGTAGGCATAGATCATGCTGAAGGTCAGCTCGCCGTGGTGATAGCTCCTGAAATAAGGATCATAACGAATATAATTCAGATAGTCGTTCATAAAGCCCATGTTCCACTTCAGGTCGAAGCCCAGCCCACCCTCTTCCGGCGTGTCCGTGACCTTCGGAAAGGCCGTACTCTCCTCCGCGATGGTAAGCACCCCGGCATTTCTCTTCTTCATGATGGAATTCAGGTGCCGGATCATTTCGATGGCCTCCAGGTTTTCCTTTCCGCCGTACAGATTGGGGATCCACTCTCCGTCTCCCTTTCCGTAATCCAGATAGAGCATGCTGGCCACCGCGTCCATGCGGATCCCGTCCACATGATATTTTTCCACCCAGAAAAGGGCGTTGGCGATCAGATAGTTGGAAACCTCCGGCCTGCCGTAATTATAGATCAGCGTTCCCCAGTGGGGATGACATCCCTGCCTGGGATCCCGGTGCTCATAGAGACAGGTTCCGTCAAAGCCTGACAGCCCGTGGGCGTCCCGTGGAAAATGAGCCGGAACCCAGTCCAGGATGACTCCGATGCCCGCCTTGTGCAGTTCGTTTACAAAATACATGAAATCCTGCGGCGTACCGTATCTTGCGGTAGGAGCATAATAACCGATGACCTGATAACCCCAGGAGGCGTCCAGGGGATGCTCCATCACAGGCATCAGTTCCACATGGGTATATCCCATTTCCTTCACATAGGGAATCAGCTTTTCGGCGATGGTGCGGTAATTCGCGTATTCCTGTCCCTCCGCCGGTTTCGTGAAAGAGCCCAGATAGAGCTCATAGACGCTTATGGGCACGTTTCCCGTCTGAAAGGCGGATCTTTTCGCCACAAAGTCCGCATCCTCCCACATGAATCCGTAGAGATCGGTGATCACCGATGCGGTATCCGGCCTCAGCTGTGCAGCGTTGCAGTAGGGATCCGCCTTCAGATAAGTCAGGCCGTCCCTCAGCTTCAGCTCAAACTTATAGTTGTCCCCCGGCCCGGCTCCCGGGACAAAGAGCTCAAAAATACCGGAATCCCAGAGTCGTCTCATCTGGTGCACCCTGCCGTCCCAGCTGTTAAAGTCCCCCACCACACTGACCCGCAGAGCTCCCGGCGCCCACACCGCGAAATAAGTTCCCTGCACGCCGTCCAGCGCCATGGGATGAGCGCCCAGCTTCTCATAGACAGTATAGTGGATTCCGTTCCGGAACTTCTCTGTATCCTGCTTTGTGATCAGGGGCTCATAGCGGTAGGCCTCCCCCCTGTCCGTACTGACGCCCTCACCGTCCGTTACCACATAGTGATACACCGGCACTTCCTTCACCGGCATGGGAAGCAGTACGGCAAAATATCCGTCCTCGTCGGCACGCTCCATCCGGACGGGTTCCTCCGTTCCCTCCATGACGATGGCCGCCTCCTTCGCCCCGGGAAAAAAGGCCTGTACCAGCGTCTGGCTGCCCGCCTTGTGGGGGCCAAGCAGTTCATGGGGCGCATCGCATTCCGAATAAATGATTTCTTCTATTTTGGGCCAGTTCATCAGCTTGTACAATCTGTTATTCATCATTTCCGTCCTCTCTTTCCATACCTGCTTTTTCTACAGCAGTCCGTGAAGGAACAGCCCGCTGCGCAGCTTCGGTTCAAACCATGTGGATTTCGGCGGCATGAGAAGCCCGGCGTCAGCCACTCTCTCCAGATCCTCCATGGATACCGGATACAGGCAAAAGGCCACTCCGCCTTCCTCCCGCACTCTTCTCTCCAGCTCTCCCAGCCCCCGGATACCACCCACAAAATCAATCCGCCGGTCTGTCCTGGGATCTCCGATTCCCAGCACGGGCCCCAGCAGCTGATCCTGAAGAAGCGATACGTCCAATCCCTTCACCGGATCCCCGGGACGCATGGAATCCGGGGCGTCCAGCCTGTACCAGCAGCCTCCCAGATACATGCCGAAGCTTCCCTTCTTCCCCGGCCGGAAGGCCTCGCCTCCCATGGGCGTTACCGAAAAGCGCTCCGCTGCTTTTTCCAGAAATTGCTCCGGCGTATATCCGTTCAGATCCCGTACCACCCTGTTGTAATCCAGAATGCAAAGCTCCTCGTCCTGAAACAGAACCGCCAGAAAATAATTATACGCTTCCTCGCCGGTATTGGCCGGATTCTCCTTCCTGCGCCGAAGTCCCACCTTCACCGCAGACGCGCAGCGGTGATGGCCGTCCGCAATATACACGGCGGGAACCTGCCGGAACGCTTCATAAACGGCGGATATCCTCTCCCCGTCGTCGATCACCCATACTCTGTGCACAATCTGGTCGTCGGAGGTAAACTCACATTCCGGTTTCCCCTCCTTCACGGAAGCAATAATCTTTTGCAGCACTTCGTTTTTCCGATAAGCCAGAAAGATGGGGCCGGTCTGCATGTTGCAGGCATCCACATGCCGGATGCGATCCAGCTCCTTCTCCTCCCGGGTGTTTTCATGTTTTTTTACCACCTGATTTACATAATCGTCCACGGATGCACAGGCTACGATTCCCGTCTGACTCCTGCCCTCCATGATCTGCTCATAGAGATAGTAGCAGGGTTTTTCGTCCTGCACGAACCGCCCCCGGCGAATCCATTCCTCCAACAGCCCGGCTGCTCTCTCGTACACCTCCGGCGCACAGGTATCCACACTGTCCTCAAATCCCGTCTCCGCCCTGTCGATGGCCAGGAAAGACTCCGGGTTTCTTTCCACTTCCTTCTTCGCCTCTCCGCGGCTGTACACATCGTAGGGAAGCGCCGCAATTCTGCGCTCCAGGCCGCCGGCCGGCCGGTATGCCGCAAAGGGCCTGATCTCCGCCATAGTCCCGTTCTCCTTTTTCCCTCCGGATCCCGGAGTTTATTTTTTATTTTCTACTTTTCATCCACACAGATTTATTGTATCATAACTTTATTCTATTGAACAGGAAGGAATTATAAAATGACAGACGAAAACAGAGAGATTTTAGCCAGAATAAACGCTTACGCCGAAGATGTGCTGGGCGAGACCGACCCCCAGAAGGTGCCCGTCTCCGCCCAGCTGGAAAAGCTGAAGCCTGTGATGGAAGAAATTGCCGCGGAGAAGAAAATGAGCCTGGAGGATCTGTTCATTCTCTACATGGATCTTCAGAGCGAGGCCTCCTGCGCCTCCCAGAAAAAGCTTGAGGAGAGCCTGCAGGATCTCAACGACGGCGCCGACGGCGGCATGCCGCTGCTGTTCCGTTAAACTCCACACCTGCGCCCTGTGGCCGGAAAGCGTGCCCCAGGGCGCTTCCTTTTGTGTCACAGACAAAAACTGCCGGCAGTACAAAGTCTGCCGGCAGAAACAAAATCAGGCCTTCACGATTCTCACGCGGAACACGCCTTCTATTTTTTCCAGAGCGCTGACGATCTCCGCAGTGGGAGCCTCCTCCACATCCAGCATGGTGTACGCCACCTCGCCTCTGGACTTATTGGTCATATCGCTGATATTGATTCCCTTGTCTCCGAACTCGGCGGTAAATTTGGTGATCATGTTGGCGATATTTCTGTGGAAAATTGCCACACGTCCCGCCTTGGTACAGACGCCCATGTCGCAGGCGGGATAATTTACGCTGTTGCGGATATTTCCGTTTTCCAGGTAATCCATCAGTTCCTCCACCGCCATGACTGCACAGTTGTCCTCGGACTCTTCCGTGCTGGCGCCCAGATGAGGAATCACGATACAGCCCTTTTGTCCTGCGGTCACAGGGTTGGGGAAATCCGTCACATAGCGCGCAATCTTGCCGGAATGCAGACCCTCCAGCACATCCTTTTCATTTGCCAGCAAATCCCTGGCAAAGTTCAGAAGCACCACACCCTCCTTCATCTTGGCGATGGAAACCGCATTGATCATTCCCCTGGTGGAGTCCAGAAGCGGTACATGGATGGTGATATAGTCGCAGTCCGCATAGATATCGTCCACGTTCAGCACATGCTTTACGGAACGGCTCAGATTCCAGGCGGCGTTCACGGAGAGATAAGGGTCGTATCCGTATACCTCCATGCCCAGGGACACTGCCGCGTTGGCCACCTTCACGCCGATGGCTCCCAGGCCGATGACGCCCAGCTTCTTTCCCATGATCTCCGTGCCCGCAAAGTTTTTCTTTTCCTTCTCCGCGGCCTTGGCAATATTTTCGTCTCCGGCGGAGGCCTTCACCCACTCGATGCCTCCCACCACGTCTCTGGCAGCCAGCAGCAGGCCCGCCAGCACAAGCTCCTTCACCCCGTTTGCGTTTGCACCCGGCGTATTGAAAACCACCACGCCCTTTTCCGCACATTTTTCCAGCGGAATGTTATTGACACCGGCGCCGGCCCTGGCCACCGCCAGAAGCTTTTCGGGAATTTCCATCTCATGCATGGACGCGCTTCTCACCAGCACACCCTCCGCCTCACCGATCTGCGCGGTGATCTGATACTGATCGCTGAAATTCTTCAGTCCCACATCCGCAATGGGATTCAGACAATTTATTCTGTACATAGGTTCTTCTCCTCAAAATCCTTCATGAATTCCACCAGTTTCTCCACGCCCTCCAGAGGCATGGCGTTATAAATGCTGGCACGCATACCGCCCACACTTCTGTGACCCTTCAGATTCTCGAAGCCCGCCTCCCTGGCCTCTTTCACAAATGCTGCGTCCAGCTCCGGATTTCCCGTGACAAAGGGCACGTTCATCAGGGAACGGTCTTCCTTTCTCACGGTTCCGCGAAACAGCCTGCTTTCGTCCAGGAAATCATAAAGAATTTTTGCCTTCTTTTCATTATATGCCTTTATGGCCTCCAGTCCGCCCTGTTTTTTCAGCCATTTAAACACCTTTCCGCAGATATAGATGCCGTAGGCGGGGGGCGTGTTGTACAGGGAAGCATTGTCCGCATGAATCTTATAGCGGAGCATGGTAGGAGTCCCGGGCAGCACATCCTCCGTGATCAGATCCTCCCGGATAATCACGATCACCACCCCGGCAGGTCCGATGTTCTTCTGTACTCCGCCGTAGATCAGCCCGTATTTTGACACATCCACCGGCTCGGACAGAAAACAGCTTGACACATCCGCCACAAGGGTTTTTCCCTTGGTGTCGGGCAGCGTTTTGAACTTCGTCCCGTAAATGGTATTATTCTCGCAGATATAGACATAATCCGCATCCTCGCTGACCGGCAGGTGAGAGCAGTCCGGGATATAGGAAAAGGTTTTGTCCTCGGAGGAAGCGATCTTGTTGGCCTTTCCGTAGATGCAGGCCTCCTCATATGCTTTCTTTGCCCACTGGCCGGTGACAATGTAGTCCGCCACCCTGTTTTTCATCAGGTTCATGGGAATCATGGCAAACTGCTGACTGGCGCCGCCCTGCAGGAAAAGAACCTTGTAGTTGTCAGGGATGTTCATCAGCTCCCTCAAGTCGGACTCCGCCTCCTGAATAATGGTTTCATAGGCCTTGGAGCGATGGCTCATCTCCATCACGGACATACCCGTTCCTCTGTAGTCAAGCATTTCCTCCGCAGCTTCCCGCAGTACCTCCTCCGGCAAAACCGCAGGACCTGCGGAGAAATTGTACACTCTGGACATTTTCAAACTCCTCCTCGCAATCATGGTATCTCTGTTGTATCCTTATTCAGCACACAGGATAAGAATACACGCTCTTTATGCTTTAGTCAAGTAAATTGTTAACATTTTAAATCATTAAATCATCAATAAAACATGACCACGGGAGTGCCCACCTCCACCAGCTCATACAGCTGTGCCATGATCTCAGGAGGCGTGTTGATGCAGCCGTGAGAGCCGTTTCTCTTGTAGATCTCCCCGCCGAACTCCCTGCGCCAGTCGGCGTCGTGGATTCCCACACCGCCCTTCACCGGCATCCAGTATTTCACCGGAGTGGCATAGTCCGCTCCCCGCAGCACACGGTTTCTCTGCTTGTTGTAGACGAAATTGATCCCCTCCGGCGTGCCCATCTTCCTGCCGGTGTTTCCCGTGACCACATCGGTATCCAGCACCAGCTCTCCGGCGGCGTAATAGTACATATGCTGTTGTGTCATATCCACCTCGATATAGGTATCCCCGATATCGTCCAGCCCTCTGACAAAGCCCTGCTTCTCGTAGACCGGAACGTGCAGCTCCGTCTCCCGGCGCTCCGCCTCCAGCGCCTTCGTCAGATATTCCTGTTCTGCCTTTACATCCAGCCGTGTACCGTAGGTGACATATTTTACGCTGACAATATCCCCTCTGGTGGATTGAAATTCCCTCACCGTATCACAGGTGTCATAGCGTGCCGCCAGCTCCTCCAGCCAGGCCGCCACCCGCTCTCCGTCCGTCACGGGCCGCCCGCCCTCGTCCGTCACCGGTTCTCCCTTTTCGTCTGTCTTTAAAAAGGTGCTGAGAATGTCCGGCGTCAGTGGAATCTGTTCCGTCCCCATGTCGTAGGTAAGCCTGCAGTCAAAATAATCCTGCAGACCCTGCCACAGCCGCCGCTGGCTGTCGTCCCGGGCACTGTCCTCCAGATCCTCATAACAGCCGCCCTCCCGCAGATCGATCTGCAGCTTTCCCTGCAGGAGACAGTCCGCGATATACCCCAGAGCCTTGTCCCGGTTCAGACGCCCCTTGTTGCCGTCCTTCAGATAATATCCCGTTTCCTCCTGATACAGAACCTGACAGCCGTCGGTTCTTTCGCTCTCCTGCCGGGCGAAATCCAATTCCCCGAAGCAGGCGGCCAGCTTTTCGGCATCGGCGCCATACTGCACCTGGGACAGGCTGGATTTCACCGGCTGTTCCAGATTTCTCATCCAGAAAAAGGTGGCGTTCTCCCTCAGATAAGCTCTCAGGGCAGGACTGTAATCCGGCGTCAGTCCCACCGACTCCGGGTCTAAAATCCACCGGCGGCCGGACAGATCCAGCACGGTAATGTCAGAAAGAACTGTGGAGGCAGCCAGTTCCGCATTGACCTCCTCCACCGTCTTGCCGGTACAATAGACACCGTTTATCCAGGTGTTTACCGGAAAATTATTGCGATAATACATGCCCAGCGCCAGTCCGCCGCTGAGTACCACCAGCAGACCGCACAGCACGATCAGCAGCAAAATACGCGCCGCCTTTCTCATACCAACCTCCACGCAAAGAATGCCTGTTCCTATTCTCTCCTGTCGTCCCCGTCAAACACTTCCGAAATAGGCGCACCGGCGGGAACCATGGGAAATACCTTGTCATCCTCGGGGATGACGCACTCGATCAGGACAGGTGCTTTCAGGGCGATGGCCTTCTCCAGCGCCGGCTGCAGTTCTTCCTTTTCGGTGACGCGGATTGCCGCGCAGCCCAGGCCCTCTGCCACCTTACAGAAATCCACCCCGTCATTCAGCACGGTCTGGGAGTAGCGCTTTCCGTAGAACAGCGTCTGCCATTGCCGCACCATGCCCAGCACATGATTGTTGATAACCACCTGAATGATGGGAATATGATATCTGCCTGCGGTTGCCAGCTCATTCATATTCATGCGGAAGCACCCGTCCCCCGCAATGTTGATGCAGATTTTATCCGGCTGGCCCACCTGAGCGCCGATACAGGCTCCCAGGCCGTAACCCATGGTGCCCAGGCCGCCGGAGGACAGAAAGGTGCGGGGGCTGGTATAGCGGTAATACTGGGCCGCCCACATCTGATGCTGCCCCACATCCGTGGTGATCAGCGCCTCTCCGCCCGTCACCTTATCAATCGTCTCCATCACATAAGGACAGGAAAGTCTGGAAGCATCATACTTTAACGGATAGCTTTCCTGCATCTTCGCAATGGTATTCATCCACTCCGGATGCTCTCTCTTTGACAGCATACCGTTCAGCTTTTTCAAGACAGTCTTCAGATCTCCCACAATCCCGGCATCCACCCGGATATTCTTGTTGATTTCCGCCGCGTCAATATCAATCTGGACAATTTTGGCGTGCTCTGCAAACTTTTTCGGATTGCCGATGACACGGTCGGAAAACCTGGCTCCCAGGGCAATCAGCAGATCGCACTGGCTCACGCCCAGGTTGGAGGTCTTGGTGCCGTGCATACCGATCATGCCGGTATAGCGGGGACTGTGTCCGTCAAAGGCGCCCTTGCCCATGAGGGTGTCGCAGACAGGGGCATCGATCAGCTCCGCAAACTCCGCCACCTCCTGGCAGGCATCTGAGATAACCGCGCCGCCGCCCAGATAAATATAAGGGCGCTTTGCCTCGTTGATGTAGGAAACCAACGTCTCCAGTTCCTCCTTTGCGGGAGCCGCCACCCCCTTTTTCTCCTCCGGCTTAACGGGCGTGTACTCGCAGACCGCCGCAGTCACATCCTTCGTGATATCCACCAGCACAGGGCCGGGCCGACCGCTGCCTGCGATGGCAAACGCCCTGCGCAGCGTTGGAGCCAGATCCTCCACATTCTTAACAATGTAGCCGTGCTTGGTGATGGGCATGGTCACACCGGCGATATCCACCTCCTGAAAGCTGTCCTTGCCCAGCATGGGAAGCGTCACGTTTGCCGTGATGGCCACCATGGGCACGGAATCCATGTAGGCCGTTGCAATACCCGTAACAAGATTTGTGGCCCCGGGACCGCTTGTGGCCATACAGACCCCGATCCTGCCGGTGGCTCTGGCGTACCCGTCCGCCGCATGGGCCGCTCCCTGCTCATGGCTTGTGAGAATATGCCTGATCTCACTGCTGTGCTTGTAAAGAGCATCATAAATATTCAGAATGGAGCCCCCCGGATAACCGAAGACCGTATCCACTCCCTGTTCCTTCAGGCACTCCACAACAATTTCAGATCCGTTCAGCTGCATATCACTTTCCCTCCTGCCTTCCGGGAAATTCCAGTACGGCTCCCCGGTTGCCGCTGGTCACAAGCTCCCGGTATCTGGAGAGATACCCTGTCGTCACCTTCGGCTCCCTGGGCTGCCAGGCCTGTCTTCTCCGGCTCATCTCTTCCTCCGACACCCTGACCTCCAGCTTCAGCTGCGGGATGTCGATGCTTATGATGTCCCCTTCCTCCACCAGGGCGATAGGGCCTCCCACCGCCGCCTCAGGGGATACATGTCCGATGGAAGCTCCTCTGGAAGCGCCGGAAAAGCGTCCGTCGGTGATCAGCGCTACACTGGATCCCAGCCCCATACCCGCAATGGCGGAGGTGGGATTCAGCATCTCTCTCATGCCGGGGCCGCCCTTGGGCCCCTCATAGCGGATCACCACCACATCGCCGGCCACGATCCTGCCTTCCTTGATGGCCGAGATGGCATCCTCCTCACAGTCAAAAACCCTGGCAGGCCCCTCATGAACCATCATCTCGGGAACCACCGCGGAGCGCTTCACCACAGAGCCGTCCGGTGCCAGATTTCCCTTCAGAACGGCCAGTCCCCCGGTGGCGCTGTAGGGGTTGTCCGTGGGACGAATTACCTGGGGATTGCGGTTTACCGTCCCCGCAATGTTTTCTCCTATGGTCTTTCCCGTCACCGTCATGCATTCCCCGCGGATCAGCCCCATATCCATCAGCTCCTTCATCACGGCGTACACGCCGCCGGCCTCGTTCAGATCCTCCATATAGGTGGGACCCGCAGGGGCCAGATGGCAGAGATTGGGCGTTTTTTCACTGATGGGATTGGCAAAGCTGATATCGAAGTCAAAGCCGATCTCATGTGCGATGGCAGGCAGGTGCAGCATGGAGTTAGTGGAACAGCCCAGCGCCATATCCACGGTCAGAGCGTTCATGATGGCATCCTCCGTGATGATATCCCTGGCCCGGATATTTCTCCGGAAAAGCTCCATGACAGCCATTCCCGCATGCTTCGCCAGCTTGATCCGCTCCGAATAAACCGCCGGGATGGTGCCGTTTCCCCCAAGCCCCATACCAAGCGCCTCGGTGAGGCAGTTCATGGAATTGGCCGTATACATTCCGGAGCAGGAGCCGCAGGTGGGGCAGACCTTGTTCTCAAACTCCGTCACATCCTCCTCCGTCATGGTGCCGGCCGCGTAGGAACCCACCGCCTCAAACATGGAGGACAGGCTTCTCTTCTGCCCCCTCACATGTCCTGCCAGCATGGGCCCCCCGGACACAAACACGGTGGGAAGGTTCAGCCTTGCCGCCGCCATCAGAAGCCCCGGCACATTCTTGTCACAGTTGGGAACCATCACCAGAGCATCAAACTGATGGGCGATGGCCATGCACTCCGTGGAGTCTGCGATCAGGTCTCTTGTCACCAGGGAATATTTCATCCCCACATGACCCATGGCAATTCCGTCACAGACTGCGATGGCGGGAAAAACCACCGGCACGCCGCCGGCCTCAGCCACCCCCAGCTTCACTGCGTCCACAATCTTATCCAGGTTCATATGTCCGGGCACGATCTCGTTGTAGGAGCTCACGATACCAACCATGGGCTTTTTCATCTCCTCGGCCGTAAATCCCAGCGCGTTAAACAGGCTTCTCGCCGGAGCCTGCTGCATTCCTGCTCTTGCATTATCACTTGTCATAGCTTTTACCTCTCTGCTCCCCTGTATTTTATCAAACGATTCTGTCCGCCAGCAGGCTTCCCATCTCCGAGCAGCCCACCTGAGTACAGCCCTCAGACATGATATCCCGCGTGCGGTAGCCTTCCTTTAACACCTGCTTTACCGCCGCTTCCACGGCATCCGCCTCCCGATCCAGATCAAAGCTGTACCGCAGCATCATTGCCGCACTGAGCACCGTGGCAATGGGATTGGCCACATCCTTCCCCGCGATATCGGGCGCGGAGCCATGGCTGGGCTCATACAATCCGAATTTACTGTCATTTAAGCTGGCGCTTGCCAACATACCGATGGAACCGGTGACCATGCTGGCCTCGTCGGAAAGAATATCTCCAAACATGTTTTCCGTCAGAATCACATCAAACTGAGCCGGATCCTTCACCAGCTGCATGGCACAGTTATCCACCAGCATATGTTCCAGGGTGACATGGGGATACTCCTTAGCCACCTCCTCAACCACTTTTCTCCAGAGCCTGGAGGAGTCCAGCACATTCGCCTTATCCACGCTGGTCACCTTCCCCCGGCGCTTTCCGGCAATGTCAAAGCCCTTCACCGCAATCCGCCGGATCTCGTTTTCATCGTAGGTCAGCGTGTCAATGGCCTTTCTGACCCCGTTCTCTTCAACGGTCTTCCGCTCACCGAAATAAAGACCTCCGGTCAGTTCCCGCATAATCAGCATGTCAAAGCCTGCTTTGCTGATCTCCTCCTTCAGGGGGCAGGCTCCCGCCAGCTCGTCATAGAGAACCGCGGGCCGCAGGTTCGCAAACAGATTCAGCGCCTTCCGCAGTGCCAGAAGACCCGCCTCGGGGCGCCGATCCGGCGGCAGCTGATACCAGGGCGACGTGGTGGTGTCTCCTCCGATGGAGCCCATGAGCACCGCGTCCGCTGCCTTCGCCTTTTCCACCGCCTCCTCGGTCAGCGGAACCCCGTGTACGTCGATGGAAGCCCCGCCCATCAAAATATCCTCAAAATGCAGCTTATGGCCGTAGATTTCAGACACTCTTTCCAGCACCTTCTTCGTCTCCGCAACAATCTCCGGCCCGATGCCGTCTCCGGGAATACAGGTAATTTTCAAATCCATATACTCAGTCCTCTCCTCTTTTTTTGCAAAAAGGCAATGCCCTGAGACACTGCCTTGCCGTTTGACCTTATCATCTGCCGTCAGCCTTTTCCACGCGGCTGATCGCGCTCTTTTCCATAGGGATCCGGCAGTTCTTGTTGTTGCCGAACTCAACGATCACCGTGCTGTCCTCCTCCGATATGTCGATTACAATCCCATAAAAGCCGGAAGTCGTCAACACCACATCCCCGATGGCCAGAGAAGCCAGCATCGCTGCCATTCTCTTTTTTTCCTTGCCCTGGGGCCTGAATAAGAAAAACCACATGGCCAAAAAGAAAAGCCCGTAAACCAGCACCGCCATCACAATACTACCCATGGCGCCTCCCGCCGCAGTCGGATCGGCCACATTCGCATCCAATAAAATTCCCATTCTTCCTCCATTCTGACATTTCGGCGTCATGGGAATGCCAAAATGTCCTTTCGTCGTCTAAAACAATATAATACACAAAAATATTCTCCAGGGCAAGCACTTTATGGGATTTTAATTTCCGGTTCCCGTCATTCCTGACTTTGCATGCCTTCCAGCTTTCTCCTTTTGTACTCCGCAAAACAGCCCTGATCCAGCGCGTCCCTGATCTCCTCCATCATGGTATTGTAAAACCAGAGGTTGTGGAGAACACAGAGCCGCATTCCCAGCATTTCCTTCGCCTTCAGCAGATGTCTGATATATGCCCTGGAATAACGTCTGCAGGCAGGACACCCGCAGCCCTCCTCAATGGGCCTGTCGTCCAGCTCATATTTTGCGTTGAAAAGATTGATTTTTCCGCGGTTGGTATAGAGATGGCCATGGCGTCCGTTTCTGCTGGGATAGACGCAGTCGAAAAAGTCGATCCCTCTCTCCACACCCTCCAGAATATTTGCCGGAGTCCCCACACCCATCAGATAAGTAGGCCTGTCCTTTGGCAGAAAAGGAACCGTCTCTTCCAGGATATAGTACATCTCCTCGTGGGTCTCCCCCACCGCCAGTCCTCCCACCGCATAGCCGTCCAGCACAAGCTCCGAAATCCTCTTTGCATGTTCGATACGGATGTCTGTATAGACGGCTCCCTGATTGATTCCAAACAGAAGCTGCTTCGGATTGATGGTATCCTCCAGACCGTTCAGCCGGTCCATCTCCCGCTTACACCGCTCCAGCCACCTGGTCGTGCGTTCTACGGAATCCTGCACATAGCTTCGCTCCGCCTTGCTGGGGGCGCATTCGTCAAACGCCATGGCAATGGTGGAGGCAAGATTGGACTGAATCCGCATGCTCTCCTCCGGCCCCATAAAAATTTTACGCCCGTCTATATGGGAGTGAAAATACACTCCCTCTTCTTTGATCTTGCGCAGTCCGGCCAGGGAAAACACCTGAAAGCCGCCGGAATCCGTTAAAATAGGCTTGTTCCAGGACATAAATTTGTGGAGACCTCCCAACTGCCTGATCACCTGATCCCCCGGACGGACGTGCAGATGATAGGTGTTGGAAAGCTCCACCTGTGTCCTGATTTCCTCCAGATCGGAGGCCGCCACGGCCCCCTTGACAGCGGCTGCCGTTCCCACGTTCATAAATACGGGCGTCTGTATCACGCCGTGCACCGTGGTAAGCTCCGCCCGCTTCGCCCTGCCTTCCTGTTTTAAAATGCGGTACATTTTACGGTTCCTCCCAAAATTCTTCCATCTCCCAGAGTTCCTCCAGGGTGAGTCCCTTTTCCGTGATTACGGTGGCGGCCTCCACTCCCACATATCTGAAATGCCAGGGCTCGTACCGGATCCCCGTAATATCCTCCTTGTCCCTGGGATAGCGAAGGATAAATCCGAAGCGGTAGCTGTTTTCCGCCAGCCACCTGCCCGCATCCGTGTTTTCAAACCCTTCATTCAGGGAGGTATAGGTATCCGTCACGATATCCAGCGCCAGTCCCAGCTGATGTTCGCTGGCGTTTGGCACTGTCACTGTCCGGCTGGAAACCTGATAAGCTTCCATATAGGACAGTCCTTTTTTCATATAATAGGTTATCTTTCTGTTAAACAGCCTTTGCTGATATTCCAGATCTCTGTAAGGAGAACAGATCAGAAGCGTCACCCCGTCGTCCTTCGCCTCCTGAAACATATTCAGCAGCTCGTCGATAATTCTCTCGTCACAGTGCATGATTCCCTTCATGGTCATGATCTTTCCCAGCGGAACCTGCTCCTCATATCCCTGGGGAATGGAGTGTTGCTTGTTCACCAGAAGCAGCTTCCAGTCCTCTCTGTCGAACCGATAGTCCGCCGGAACCTCTCCGGAGGATTTCTCATAGGAGGTACTTGGCTGATTCAGCTCCAGAATTTCCGACGCGCTGTACCTGGCTTCGATCTCCATGCCATGAACCGTGTCATAGTCCGTCTCGTCCTCCAGCAGCACATCCTCATCCTCCAGCAGTTCCAGGTCGTCCAGGTCGATGGGTGTCTCCTCCGCCAGCACGATGTCCCGGGCCTCGTCGGAGATGGGCATCCACCCTTCGTCGGCGCCGTCTCCTGTGATGAAGATGGGAAAGGAAAAGCTGCTGTAAACTACAAAGAGAAGAATAGACATGACCAGCATGGAGAAACGCTTCCCGTTCCCCTTAAAGTATGCCGGAACACGCGAAAAGAACCTGCCAAAACGTTCCATGACACGCGAAAAAAACATGCCTGCCGCCACCACGGGAAGGATGCAGAAAACACGGAATTTATTCTTTTTTCCCCATTTCAACAGCTTTTTGTAAAGCCGCTTTTCCTGTAATGTCTTCATTTGTGTCCGGCCTTTGTCTCTCTTTCTCACAGTTGTACATCACATAATTAATTTCAGCATAACACATTACCATTCAAAATGCATCTTTTTTTCAAAAAAATCTGTTACAATCTTCTGCAGCAGTTGCCATTTTCGGCATTTTCAAGTACAATCTACCGTAACGGTTCCAGAATTTTCAAAAATACTCTATAAAAACAATGGGAGGTATCATTATGGCCGGTTCCACCTTTGGCACCATTTTCAGAATTACCACCTGGGGAGAATCCCACGGAAAGGCATTGGGCGTAGTCATAGACGGCTGTCCTGCAGGGCTTGCCCTCAGCGAGGAGGATATCCAGCCATATCTGAACCGACGCAGACCCGGCGCAGGCAGCGCCTCCACTCCCAGAAAGGAGGAGGATCTGGCGGAGATTCTTTCCGGCGTCTTTGAGGGCCGCACCACCGGCGCTCCCATCTCTCTGATGATCCGCAATACCTCGCAGCGCTCGGAAGATTACGGCGAAATTGCCTCCTGCTATCGTCCCGGACATGCCGATTACACTTTTGACGAAAAATACGGCTTCCGCGACTATCGGGGGGGCGGGCGCTCCTCCGGCCGGGAAACCGCGGGACGGGTGGCAGCGGGCGCCGTGGCGGCAAAGATTCTGGCCCGGCTGGGCGTCCGGGTTTACGCATACACCCGTTCCATCGGCCGGGTAGAGGCAGATCCGGAGCGCTTCGACTATGATGCCGTCCTCTCCACTCCCACCGCCATGCCCGACCGTCAGGCAGACAAAGCCGCTCTGGCCTGTATCGCAAAGGCCAGAGAAGAGGCGGATTCCCTGGGGGGCTGTATGGAATGTATCGTGGAAGGGCTGCCCGCCGGCATCGGAGATCCCGTGTTTGAAAAGCTGGATGCCAACCTGGCAAAGGCAGTCATGTCCATAGGCGCCGTCAAGGCAGTGGAAATCGGAGACGGCACAGCCGTCTCCGGAAGAAGGGGAAGCGAAAACAACGATCCCTTCCGCAGGTCGGAAGGCCGGACCGTAAAGGCCTCCAACCATGCGGGCGGCATTCTGGGCGGCATCAGCGACGGGAGCAGCATCGTGATCCGGGCACATGTAAAGCCCACCCCTTCTATCTCCCGAACCCAGGAAACCGTAAACCGCTGCGGCGAGGAAATCAACCTGTCCGTCAGAGGACGGCATGACCCGGTCATCGTGCCGAGAGCCGTGGTAGTCATGGAGTGTATGACCGCCCTCACCGTCCTGGACGCCATGCTGCTGAACCTGTCGGCCCGGATGGAATCCCTGCTGGATTTTTACGGATCATCCCCGCTTATTTCTCAATGCGATGGAAAGTGATACAGTTGGGCACATTCACCTCGATGGGAGGACCGTTCATAATCATGGTGCCGTTCTCCACATCCACATGGAAGAAGGTCATGTCGTTGGATTCATGATTTAAGGACACCAGAAATTTATTGTTGGGAAACAGAATGGCGTCCTTGGGGTACTCTCCGCTGATGGGCAGACAGAATATTTTCGTCAGCATCCCCGTGCTCTCGTCCACACTGAAGAGCACGGCGGAGTTGTCCCCTGCCACGGTGCTCAGAAGATATCTGTGATCCTCCGAAAAGCTCAGGGCGCTGGTGGCGTTGGAACTGCCCCGCTCCAGCTGGGCCGTCTCCACCGACTGAATCTTCTCAAACATGGGCTGGCCCTTCTTCTCCGTATAAGAATACACGTCGATATAGCATTTCCATTCATGTACAATATAAATGAATCTTCCGTCCCTGGAAATCTTCACATGCCTGGGCGCCGATTCGATGGCGCTGCGAATGACATCTGCCAGAATCACCTTTCCCGTCTTCCTGTCAAAACGATAGACATTCACATGATCCATCCCCTGATCCGCAACAAGAAGATATTTATTGTCGTGGGTCATTCTCGCACAGTTTATGTGGGGTCTGAAATTCCGGTCCGCCAGACTGCCCAGACCCTTATGGAAAATTTCGTCGGTGATCTCCCCGATGGAGCCGTCCTCCTTCAGCTTCAGCACCGTGAGCTTTCCATCGTGATAGCCTGCCACAAAGAGAAAGCTGTCGGTGTAATCCGTAGACAGATAACAGCCTCTCATGCCGTTGATGGGCGCAAAATTCAGAAGCTCCAGCCCGCCGTCCTCCCGGATCTGATATGCCTCCACGCCGAAATCCGTGATGGAATAAAGATATTTTTCGTTGTGGGAGATGGTCACATAGGAGGAATTGGTGATTTCCACCTGATCCTTCTCGATAAACCGCCCATTCTCCATGTCTACATCGTATATTTTTATTCCATGGTTGTCCCCCTGGGTGTAAGTGGATACATATGCCACATATTTTTCTTTTTCCATGTGGAATACCTCCTTCGTCCTTTTCTAAAATATAGCACAAAAAGCACCGTTGTAAAATACTTTTTTCAAAACCGCCGCAAAGCGGATGATTTCTCACCCGCTTCGCGGCAGCCTGCTTTATGAGTCGCAGCCGCAGTCCGAATCACGTCTGGGCATGGGCGGATAATCCTGCCAGGGCGGAGGAACCATCCCGGGGCCGTCACAGCCCTGCTCTCTGGCATCCCGCACGGCCTCTCTGGCGTCTCTCACGGCTTCCCTCGCTTCTCTCACAGCCTCTCTCGCGTTCTCCTTTGCCTCTCTCACATTTTCTCTCACGCAGCCGCAATTATTCCGGGGCTCGTCACAACAGCAGTTCCGGGGAGGTTCGCAGCAGCAGTTATTCCGGGGCGCTTCGCAGCGGCAGTCGTTTCTGCGCTCTTCACGGCAGCGGCTTCTTCTCCCGCACTCACAGTCCCTTCCGCCTCTGCCGGTATCGCATCCGCAATTCGATCCGCAGCATCCAAACAACAGCAACAAAATAATCCAGTTCATATGCTCACCATATTTTTGTTTTACGGTATCATATGCCGTCTGCTGCAAAAACGTGTCGGAGGACACTCAGCGCTTTTTCTTCACAAGCTCTCTCCGGATGCAGGCAAAAGTCGCCTTCTCTCCCTCCTTCGCCAGCATGCGAAGCATCCTCTCCAGCGTCTGTGCCGTGTCGGGATGAATCAGTTCATGATCCTTCCTCTGAAGATAATACTCCAAAGGCGCGGCATCCGTGTACGCGCTGCCCTTGTATACCCTGCTCGCCGCGATACGGTCCATAATCATCTCCGCCAGATACCTGTCCGGCATGGGCACCGGCACCATGCATCCCTTTTTCTCCGGATCGTCTGAATAATCCAACCAGTACTCAAAGTGATGCCGGTTCCGTCCCTTGTGATGCATCCAGGATTCGGAAAATCCAAAGGCCTCCCGCTCCGCGTCGTTTGGACTTCTGTTGCCCTGGTAATATCTTGCACCCACCCCAAACTCCGTGGGACTGTACTTGGAAAGATCATGAAGAAGCCCCTGGCGGTACAGTCCCACCCGAAAGCATCCCCTGGCTACAAGGATTCTATGATAAGTGATCGTTTTAAAATGTTTCCACACCTTTCCCATCTACCGTCTGTCAGCCGCCGCCTTTCCGCTTTTTTTCCCGGGCTTTTCCCGTACCGGCTTCTCCGCCTCCCCAACGCCGATGTAGACAATGACGCTCCTGGGCGGAATCTGTCTGGTATTCTCCTTTTCTTCCTCCGATCCCTTCTCCTCCGTCCCGGTGGCGATAGCTGTCTCCCAGCGCATCCCCTTCGGCAGTCTGGGCAGCGCCAGCTCATGACTCATCCAGTGCATATTCAGGGCAATATAGAGAAAGGCATCCTCCCGCCCCCGGGTTTGGGCGTACTTCCCGCAAAGCATGATTCCGGCATATCTGATATGGCCGTCCATGCGGGCTCCCCAGGCATTCTCCCCGTGGTAGGACAGATCCGGATAACCGCAGGAAAGAGAATCCATAAGCCGAAGCTCCTCCCGGGGATGCAGAATCGGATGCTCCTTCCGGAAGGCAGTCAGCTTTTTCCAGAACTCCAGCAGTTCCCCGTTTTTCTTTTTCGCGCTCCAGTCCAGCCAGGAGATGGCATTGTCCTGACACCAGGGATTATTGTTCCCTTTCTGAGAATTTCCAAACTCGTCACCCATAAAGATCAGCGGCGTGGACTGCGTGAGCAGCAAAAGACACATGGCGTTCTTCATCTGCCCCAGCCGCAGCTGCCTTACTCTGCGGCTTCTGGCGGTTCCCTCCTCACCGCAGTTCCAGCTGCAGTTGTAATCGCTTCCGTCCCGGTTGTCCTCCCCGTTGGCCTCGTTATGCCTGTAGTCGTAGGAGACCATGTCCGCCAGTGTAAAGCCCCAATAGTTGGTGATATAGTGAACCCGTCCCCCCTTGCCCGGAATATATCTCATCTGCCGCAGCACACTGCCCAGCATGTTTTCGTCACCCTTCAAAAACCGCCTCATATCGTAGAGATAACTGTCATTGTATTCTCCCAGATGCTGATAGTCCCGGGCCTCCCGGGGTGCCGCATCCTCAAATCCGTAATATAAAAGCTTCCGGTCCGCCAGCAGCTCGTCGGATACAATGGCCTCCATGGGAAGTCTCTCCCCCATCAGATGAAAACCGTCCACATGATATTCCAGTACCCAGAACCTGAGAATTTCAGGGATCTCGCTTCTGTTTACCTCCGGCGGAAAGTAGAACTGCATCACCAGCTCCAGGCCGTTTTGGTGCAGCTCCTTCACCAGCAGCCGAAACTCCCCTGCGGCATCCCCGCCTGCCGCATAAGACGCCTTGGGCGCATAATAGAACCCGCGCTTATACCCCCAGTAATTGAGCTTCTCCGGTTCGCAGAGCCTGTCCGCCGCCTGTGCCGGCGCACTGCCCGGCCAGGGAAGGGGATTTTCCTCCCTGTGGTTTTCCACAAACTCATACGCCGGCTGCAGCTCCAGCGTGGTGACGCCGATCTCCTTCAGATACGGGATTTTTTCCATGATCCCGGCGAAGGTTCCCCGGTGAACCGCCTCCGATGAGGCATGTCTGGTAAAGCCTCTCACATGCAGGCAGTAAAACAGTGCGTCACAATAGGGAATCCCGGGGCTGCGATCCCCCTCCCAGTCGTAATCCTCCGGCAGAAACAGCGCCTTCCAGTTCTCCGGCTTCTGCTCCCTTCCGTAGCCGCGAATCCCCGTAAAGCGCCGTCCCCGCTCATCCGGCACCGTCTCCCGTCCTCTGTAAAACTGATAGCACACCGTTTCCGGCGCGATCCCCTCCACCGTTGTACAATATACGTTTCCCGTCCGGTCTTCCTCCGAAAAGGGAATTTTTTTCACCCTTTTCCCGCTCAACACATCATACAACAGAATTCCGCAGTCCGGATCCCTCGACACCAGCGAAAACCTCACTCCGTCCGCTTCCGGCTGCGCACCCAGAGGATATGGATTCTTCTGCCTTTTCTTCTCTGCCATAACTCTTCCTCCATCCATCTTCCGACCGTATATCCCGATGCAATTGTTATCCGCTCTGTTTCTTATTATAATGTATGCGTGGTGAAATCACAAGACAACTTTTTTCGTTTTGACTCCCCGGGTTGACAAATATGAAAATTCGTTTATTATCAAGAATAAAGAACTGCAAGGGGGTATCCATTGTGAAAAAGAAATTGTTGAGAAAAATCATATTGATCTTCTTTCTGATCGCCTCGCTGAGCGGAGCCTTGCTTCTGGCTGCCTTTCTGCTTCTGCCGGAGGGCCGCGTGCCTGTGGACGCAGATCCGGCGTTAGCCGACGCTTCGGAGGAATCCTTTTCGGACATGCCCGTTTCCTCCCCGACGCCCACGCCGGAGCCCACACCCACACCGGAACCTGTCTTTGAAGAGTACGATATTACTCTGATGGCGCTGGGCGACAATCTGATGCATATGGGCATCGTCAACACCGGACGGATGGAAGACGGCACCTATAACTATGACTTTCTGTTCCGCGACATCCGGGAATTTCTGGATACCGCCGACATTAAGATCATCAACCAGGAGACCATCTTCGGCGGAAACCATCTTGGTTTTTCCGGCTATCCCAGGTTCAATTCCCCAACGGAGGTGGGCGACGCAATTGCGGCTGCAGGCTTCAATGTGGTGCTGCAGGCCACCAACCATACCGCCGATCAGGGAATAGACGGCATTTATAACTGTGTATCCTTCTGGGAGACTTATCCCGAGATACTTGTGACCGGCATCAGCGGCGAGACCCCCTCCGAAGAAATTCCTCTTCTTGAGATCGGAGATATTACCTTTGCAATCCTGAACTATACCTACGGGCCCAACATGGCCACGCTGCCGAAAAATCTGCGGGGACACCTGAACATGCTCTGTGCATACGATGAAGGTTCCGGCCGCATTGATTTTACCACCCTGAATCCCCAGGTCACCGAGGATATCCGGCGGGCAAAGGAACTGGCTGACATTGTGGTGGTATGTCCTCATTGGGGTACCGAATATCAGACCAGTCCCTCCAGCTATCAGAAGAGCTTCGCGCGGGAGATGACCGAGGCGGGAGCGGATCTGATCATCGGCACCCACCCTCATGTCCCCCAGCCCGTAGAATGGATTACCTCCGAAAACGGAAATACCTCTCTGTGTTTTTATTCTCTCGGCAACTATGTGTCCACCCAAAAACAGGCGCTCTGTATGCTGGAGGGAATGGCCTGGGTTACCTTCCATGTGACGGAGGACGACGTGACCCTTTCAAAGAAGGGGACAGGCGTTCTGCCCATGGTCTGCCAGTACAGATACGGCCCTCTGCGCCTGGATCGGATCTGCTTCCTGGAGGAATACACGGAAGAACTTGCGGCCCGTCACGGTATCCTGGGATATGGCGGGGTGACCCTTCGTCTGGACGAGCTGATCACCTGGAGCCAGGATATTTTCGGTGACTTTTCCTTAAAAAAGTCGGATGTCCTGAAGACATCCGACCCGTTGGATTAGTCTATGATATTTTTTACTCCCAGTATGGTGTCGTAGGTGGCGTTTCCTGTCACCACACCCTTTCTCGGATTGGCCGCATGGATGATCTGACCGTCTCCGATATACAGGGCCACATGGGTACATCTCTTTCCTGAGCCGTAGCAGATAATGTCGCCCGGCTGTATTTCCTCGTATGAGATGCTCCTGCCGGCGTTGGAGAGCTGTCCCGAGGGCGTTCTGCTGAGAGAATAGCCAAATTCCGCGTAGAGCAGGCTGGTAAAGCCGGAACAGTCCGTTCCCGAAACCAAAGACTGTCCGCCGTGCACATACCTGTTGCCCAAAAACTGCATGGCGTAATTGACGATTTCGTTTCGCAGCTCTGAATTACTTCCGTAATTTCCGGAGGGCGGCGTAACCGTTATGGCGGTGTCTTCCGTCACCTGCGTCTCGGATTCGTGCTGTCTCTCCTCCAGAGCTCTCTTTGCCGCCAGTTCTGCCGCTTCTTCCTCCAGCGTCTTGGCGTAGACAAATTCTTCGGAGATGGTCACAAATTCCGCAGCCACAAAACCGGTCTTTTCCTCCGTGTACTGCACCTGCAGCCATTCCCCCTGGTTCTCCAGGATCTGTATCTTTTCCCCGTTCACCACATAACCGATGCGCTTGGAATCCGTCCCCGGATTTTCCCTCACGTTTAACCTGCTCACCACAACGTTTGCATATCTTGTCACATACTCGTCGATGGCGTCCGCAGCGGCATCTCCCCACAGGAAATACTCTGACTTGATATAACCCTCCACGTTTCCGGATACAATCCGGAACCACTGTCCGTTTTCGCCCTCCACCGTCTCCAGAATCTGTGCCACGGCTCCGTTGTAGATCTTTCCGAGAACACTGCTGTCCGTGGTTGCTTCGGCCCGCACGTTCACATAATGCGCCACATTGGCAAGGGCCAGATCCTCATACTCGCTCTCCGCTTCCTCTTCCTCCGGGGAACCTTCCTCCCCACTCTCAAAAACCTGGTCAGGCGCTGTCTGAGGAAAATTTGCCGCTGTCATAAGCGGTTCCGCGCTGCCTCCGAAGGACCATCCGTCAATCCCTCTCAGATATTCCGCACCGCCGCCGCGCATCAACACCGTATCTCCCGTGGGCTGACTGTTAACCGTTTCTATTCTCTCTGCTTCCTCTCTGCCGGATTCCTGCAAAACAGGCTCATTCCGTGATGCCGCATCGGTCTCCCGGGACTGAACCGCTTCCTTCGCCTCCACTCTCCGGGCAGAAAAAGCCCCTGCTCCCACACAGATTCCCGCAGCCACTATAAATACTGTGAGTCCTCCTATCAGTCTGTATTTCATTGTTTTCTCCCTGATTCCGCTCCGCGGTAAAATTTTACAAAATTTCCTGTACCAGCCTATTTTAACATATTACAGAAATATTGCAAATATATTGCGTAATTTTTTACAATTTTTTTTCGTATTGCGTTCTGTTCCCTGAAATAGTATACTGTAGACACACAGGAGGTTGCGCATGGATAAGAAAAATGAATTTGACGAAGAAGAAATGACCGTAGAACTGGAGCTGGAGGACGGCAGTGTGGTAACCTGTGCCGTTGTCACGATCCTCACCGTGGAAGAAAAGGATTATATCGCGCTTCTTCCTCTGAATGAAGCCGGAGAGAATGAGGACGGAGAGGTCTGGCTTTACCGCTACAGCGAAAATCCGGAGGATCCCAACCAGGAGCCCGAGCTTACGTTCATCTCGGATGACGACGAGTACGACAGAGTGTCCGACGCCTTTGATGAATTTCTTGACAGCTGTGAATTTGATGAAATCGTCGAAGAAGAATCCTGAAAAAGCGGGGTTAAAAATCTGGAGGGAAGCCTGGGACGCTGCCTGTCACCTGACAGGTACAGAAGCTCCAGGCTTTTCTTTGCTCTTGTCATGGCCACATAGAGAAGGCGTCTTTCCTCCTCCACCTGCCCGTTGTCCTGCATACAACCCTGGGGAATCACCCTTTCATTGCAGTCGGGAATATATACTCTGTCAAACTCCAGTCCCTTTGCCCCGTGAATGGTCATCAGTCGGATGCAGACCTCTTCCCCCTCTTTCGTGACAGGACTCTGAAGCTCCTTTGTAAAGCATCTCTGCCGTTCCAGCCATTCTTCCGTACTCCCGCAGCCTGCGGCATCTGCCCTCAGCCACTCCAGAAGCTCATTCCACTCCAGAAGCTTTTCCCGGTCGCCCCCCGCCCTTTCCGTGAGATAGCTTTCATACTTCACCGCCTTCAGCACATAGTTTACCGCCATGGCCGGCTTCATTTTGCCCAGACGGTTCAGCTGTGTCTCCAGAAGCCTGAGACGCTTCAGAACTTTGCTTCTCATCTCCCCGTCAAAGCTTCCTTCTTCATAAAAACGTATCATCCCGCTTATACTTCTGCTCTCCCCCACCGCTTCCCGGCTCACATATCTGGAAGGCCTGTTGATCACCCGCAGAAGATGCTCTCTCTTCCATTCCCCGGCTGCCAGCAGCAGATAGGCCATGATGTCCTTTACAATAAAGTGCAGGTAGACACTTGTGGTCCGCTCTCCGATGCCAAACCGGATCCCCGCGTTCCTCAGCCTCGCTGCCGCGGCCTGCATGTACAGGTTGGTGCGGAACAGGACGGCACAGCTTCTTCCGTCCTTTCTGTGGGCTTCCTGCCAGTCCCCCAGCTGTTTTGCAAGATAGGCGGTCTCTTCCTCCCTGTCCCGGAAGGCTCTCAGCTTCACTGCATCCGCATTTTGCCCCTCTCCTGCCTGCGCTGCACGCAGTCTCTTGGGAAAGCGCTCTTGGTTCTCACCGATCACCCGAAGGGACGCATGGACAATCTCCTGTCTGCAGCGATAATTTACATCCAACAGCAGCATACCCGCCCCGAATTCCTCCCGAAAACGCTTCATCAGCTCCGGCCTGGAGCCCCGGAAGCCATAGATGGACTGGTCGTCGTCCCCCACCGCAAAAATGTTGTGTGGACTTGCGGAGAGCAGCTTCACCGCCTCATACTGCACGGGATTGATGTCCTGAAACTCGTCAATCAGAATGTGGGAAAAACGGTTCTTCCAACGCCTTCTGACCGTTGCATCCGCCTCAAGAAGCCTTGTGCAGGCAAAGAGCATATGGTCAAAATCCATGCCCCCAATCCTCCGGATTGCCCCGCCGTACTCCAGACAGATTTTCTCCAGAGAACCTCGCCAGGGAGCAGGACACTTTTCCGCCGCCTGAACCGGCTCTCCCGTGTTCCAGAAACAGCTGACCGCGGCAAGCACTCCGGCCGCGCATTCCTCCGGATCCGTCCCCGGACGGTCTTCGCCTGGCTGATTGTCATATTTTTGTAAAATCGGGAGAATCAGATTTCTTTTTTGAGATCCTGTGAGAAGCTTCAGATGCGGGAATCCGCCGGACTCCTGCAGGATACGATAGAAAACGGAATGAAAGGTTCCGAAATGGACGGGACGAAACTGCCCGGACATACTCTGAAAGCGCCGCTGCATGGAAAGGGCGGCCTCTCTTGTGAAGGTGATCACCAGAATCCGCTCCGGCGGCACTCCCTGTTTTAAAAGAAACAAAATACGATTTGTGACGGTAAAGGTTTTCCCGGAGCCTGGGCCCGCCAGCAGCAGAAGCGGGCCCTCCCCCCAGGTTACAGCTTTTCGCTGTGTTTCGTTTAACTGACCGAAATCAGGCATTTTGCAGCTTCTCGATTCCGATGCGGATCCTTCTTAAGGACTCTTCCTTCCCCAGCACTTCCATGATCTCGGTGGCGCCTGCAGGCGTCATCTGCTTTCCGGACACGGCAGTACGCACGGGCCACATCACATACCCGTTCTTCACGCCCTTCTCCTCCACATAGTTTGCCAGCGTCTGATACAGCCCGTCATTGCTGTAGTCCTCCTGGGCCTCCAGAAGGGGAAGGATATCCTGCAGCACCTGCAGGGAGGAGGCGCTGTCCGTCTTCATCTTTTTGTGGGTGTACATGGCTGTATCATAGTCCGGCAGCTCCTGGAAAAAGTCCACATGACCCTCGATATCAGGAAATACCTCGATGCGCGTCTTCACCATTCCCGCTATCTTTTTCAGATCCAGATCCTTTGTCAGCACCTTTTTCAAACAAGGCTCCGCCATCTCATAGAACCGGTCAAAGTCCATGGCCTTGATGTACTCGCCGTTCATCCAGCGCAGCTTCACAATGTCGAACACAGCGGGGGATTTGCTGATCCTGTGATAGTCAAACTCCCGAATCAGCTCCTCCAGCGTAAAGATCTCCCGATTGTCCTCCGGGCTCCAGCCCAGAAGCGCGATATAGTTCACCACCGCCTCAGTCACAAAGCCCTGCTCCAGCAGATCCTCAAAGGAAGAGTGTCCGCTTCTCTTGGCAAGCTTTTTGTGGCTCTCGTCGGTGATCAGGGGCAGATGCACATACACCGGCGTCTGCCAGCCAAAGGCCTGATAAAGGCGCTCATACTTGGGCGAGGAGGACAGATACTCGTTGCCGCGCACCACATGGGTGATATTCATGGTGTGGTCGTCCACCACGTTTGCAAAATTATAGGTGGGATAGCCGTCGGACTTAATCAGGATCATGTCGTCCAGCTCCGCGTTCTCCACGGTGATATCCCCGTACAGCTCATCGTGGAAGGTGGTGCTGCCCTCCGTTGGATTGTTCTGCCGGATCACAAAAGGCTTTCCTGCCGCCAGGTTTGCCTCCACCTCCTCCTTCGACAGATGCAGACAGTGCTTGTCGTAGACCGTGATCTCCTTGCCCTCCACCACCTCTGTCTTCAGGGAGGCCAGACGCCCCTTATCGCAGAAACAGTAATAGGCCTCGCCCCTGTCGATAAGCTCCTTCGCATATTTCATGTAAATTCCGGTCTTCATCCGCTGACTCTGCACATACGGGCCATACCCGCCGTCCTTATCCGGTCCCTCGTCGTGAACCAGTCCGGTCTTTTCCAGAGTGCGGTAAATGATCTCGGTGGCGCCCTCCACAAAACGCTCCTGATCCGTATCCTCAATGCGGAGCATAAAGTCTCCGCCCTCATGCTTTGCAATCAAAAACTCGTACAATGCGGATCGCAGATTTCCCACATGCATCTTCCCTGTAGGGCTGGGCGCATACCTTGTCCTGATCTTCATTTTCTTCCTCCCTGCCCGCCTTGTCGGGCACCTGTTCCGTATTTGGAAAAATTTTGGTTTTTCCGTGCCTTTTATCATAATCCATTTCATCCGAAAGCGCAAGCTTGAAATTTTCCTTCTCCGGCACAGGAAAATCACTCCTCCGGTACGTTCTTCTTTGCCGCCGCCTTGAATTTTGCCACTTCCCTGGCCGCCTGGGCAATGGGAATATTGGTTCCGGCTCCCGCCACACAGCCGCCGGGGCAGGCCATGCCCTCAATCAGACAGCCGTTCTTTTTTCCGGCCTTGGCCAAAAGCAGCATCTTTCTGCACTCCGACAGACTTTCCGCGTGCTCGATCTTTACCTCTGTTCCCGGGTAATAGGTTCTCACGCACTCCTCGATGGCGCTGGCCACACCGCCGGCAACACCGTATCCCCGGCCGGCTCCGGTGGCGTCCTGCATCTCGTCCATGGCCCTGATTTCCTCCAGCAGAATCCCCCGGGCCTCAAACATGCCGGCCAGTTCCTCAAAGGTAATGACAAAATCCACATCCGAGCGGATGGTTCTGCGGCTGGCCTCCAGCTTTTTAGAGGCACAGGGTCCGATAAACACCACAGAAGCATCCGGGTGATCCTTTTTGATGATTCTCGCCGTGGCCACCATGGGCGTCAGCTCGTTGCTGATCTTGTCGATGGTCTCCGGAAACAGGTTCTTGGCCATGACGGACCAGGAGGGACAGCAGGAAGTCAGTGCAAACGCTTGATTGCCGGAGGCCACCTCCTTCACATAATGCTCCGCCTCCGCCAGACAGCCCAGATCCGCGCCGACGGCCGTCTCATACACATCCGCAAATCCCAGCTCCTTCAGCGCCGTCTTAAATCGGTCCGGCGTGACTTCCGGGCCGAACTGTCCCACAAATGCCGGCGCCACCTGGGCAATAATCTTACGCTCCGACTGCATGGCCCGGATCAGCTGAAAGATCTGGGACTTGTCTGCAATGGCCCCAAAGGGACAGCTCACCATACACATACCGCAGGAAACGCATACGTCATTGTCGATTCGGGCTCTTCCCACCCGGTCGGATTTGATGGCATTTACGCCGCATGCCGCCTTACAGGGGCGCTCCTTGTGACAGATGGCATCATAGGGACAGACCTCCTTACATTTGCCGCACCGGATACACTTCTCCTGGTCAATAACCGATTTTCCGTTCTTCATGGAGATCGCGTCTCTGGGGCAGACGATCTGACAGGGATGCGCCACACAGCCCATGCAGGCGCTTGTCACCTCATAGTGATCTTCGGGACAGGCGTTGCAGGCAGAGGGAATCACCTGCATCAGAGGCGGTTCATAATATTTCTCGTCAATATTGCTTTCCTCCAGACCCTGGGTGAGATGTCCGGGATGTTCTCTGTTTTCCGGCCTCAAGCTCATACCCATGGCAAGGCGGATGCGCTCTCTGATGATTGCCCGGTCCCGATATACGCTCTCCCAGAATTCCGACTCCTCGTAGTCTACGATCTTATAGGGAAGAGCCTCCATATCATCCTTCAGGTTCCGGGAATGCCAGGCCAGATCGGCCACTTCCCGAAACACTCTTCTCCGCACCTGTCTCACCGGCGTGTCGATTCCTCTCATACTGCTCATTTTCCGCACCTGCCTTTCCGTTGGCTATTTACCTGCCGCTCAAATGTATCGCTATCATTATACTATACTGCACTCCCTGTTTCAACGAAAATTCCCGCAGGAGATGCCGCGTCCCTACAGAAACAGCTTTCCTGTCTGGAATACCAGCGTAGACAC
>ERZ779624.47-NODE-47-length-56978-cov-10.506579_pt1 | contig 56978 bp, 53 predicted proteins | sample MGYA00514190_ERZ779624 | MGnify/ENA primary metagenome ERZ779624 (study PRJEB29562, sample SAMEA4376706) | mouse gut metagenome | isolation source: Cecum | study: EMG produced TPA metagenomics assembly of the A DSS colitis mouse model was used to assess the... | reverse complement strand
ACCCTTGGCCTCCCGCTAGTCAGGCGAGCGCTCATCCCAGCTGAGCTATGCTTCCATGTGTACAAATTTAAGGTTATTATATCATAAATATCGGAGAAAGCAACCGGAAACTGAAAAAAGGGAATGAGAATTGTTATGGGGGAACAGAAGCAATTGAAGAAGGAATTCACGGTCAGGACAATGACACCTGAGGATTATGAGGGTCTGCGGGCACTTTGGATGACCATTCGGGGCTTCGGCATCCGCAGTCTGGACGATTCCAGGGAGGGTGTGGAGCGCTTCCTGAAGAGGAATCCGGATACCAGCGTGGTTGCGGTGGCAAAGGACAATGCGGTGGTGGGCGGGATTCTCTGCGGGCACGACGGCAGGAGAGGCTGCCTGTATCATGTGTGCGTGCGGGAGGATTACAGGCGTCTGGGCATCGGCAAGGCCATGGTGGTACACTGCATGAACGCCCTGAAGGCGGAAGGAATCAACAAGGTGAGCCTGATTGCCTTTACCGTAAACGATGTGGGAAACGCGTTCTGGAACTGCATCGGCTGGACGAAAAGAGAGGATTTGAACTACTATGACTTTACCTTGAACGAGGCGAATATCACGGCTTTTAACCAATAAGGCAAAGAGGCGGTAAGACAGCGCGGAGGGCGCGGAAAAGAGGAGCGTATGAGACAGATCGAAGGCGGTGTGACCGCGGCAAAAGGTTTTGAGGCGGCAGGCGTTGAGGCAGCCGTGAAATATCGGGAACGGAAGGATATGGCGCTGGTGTACAGCAGGGTGCCCTGCAGGGCGGCAGGCACCTTTACCGCCAATGTGGTGAAAGCGGCTCCGGTGCTCTGGGACAAAAGGCTGGTGGAGGAGTCGCCCTTTGTACAGGCGGTGGTGGTGAATTCCGGGATTGCAAACGCCTGCACCGGAAAGCAGGGGATGGACTGCTGTAAGGCGGAGGCGGAGTGTGCGGGCAGGCTTTTGGGCATTCCCGCCATGGCCGTGCTTGTGGCTTCCACCGGAGTCATCGGCATGCAGCTTCCCCTGGACAGAATCCAGGCCGGCATCGAAAAGCTGGCGGCGGCAAAATCGGATACCGCAGAGGCGGGGCTGAATGCGGCCAAGGCCATCATGACCACGGACACCGTGCCGAAGCAGATTGCGGTACAGACTACCATCGGCGGAAAGACCGTGACACTGGGCGGTATGTGCAAGGGCTCGGGGATGATTCATCCCAACATGTGTACCATGCTGGGCTTTCTCACCACGGATGTGAATATTTCCCGGGAATTGCTGGGAAAGGCGCTGCGGGAGGACGTGGTGGATTCCTTCAATATGATATCGGTGGACGGAGACACCTCCACCAATGATACCCTGCTGATTTTGGCCAACGGCCTGGCGGAAAATGAGGAGATCACCGCGGAGGGAGCAGAGTATGAAGCGTTTTGCAGGGCGCTGCACTTTGTGACCACCTGGCTGGCAAAAAAGATGGCGGGGGACGGAGAGGGCGCTACCGCCCTGTTTGAGACGAAGGTGGTGGGCGCAGCCTCGAAGGAAGACGCCAGGATACTTGCCAAATCGGTGATCTGTTCCTCCCTGACCAAGGCGGCCATCTTCGGGCATGACGCGAACTGGGGCAGGATTCTCTGTGCCCTGGGCTATTCCGGCGCCAGGTTTGACCCGGAGAACGTGGATTTGTACTTTGAGGGAAAGAGCGGGAAAATACATATTTTCAGCAAGGGCGTGGCCTGTGACTACAGCGAGGAGGAAGCCACAGAGATCCTTTCCGACCCGGAGGTAACCGTTCTGGCGGACATGCACATGGGAGACGCGGAAGCCACGGCCTGGGGCTGTGACTTAAGCTATGACTATGTGAAGATTAACGCGGACTACAGAAGCTGACAGAAAGTGTGTGAAGGAGAGAGGAAAGGCGGAAAAGGTCATGGAGAAGGATATGGAAAAGGTACTTCAGAAAGCGGAGGTACTGATCGAAGCGCTGCCCTATATACAGCGTTTTAACCGGAAGATTATCGTGGTAAAATACGGCGGCAGCGCCATGAGCAACGAGGAGCTGCAGCGGAATGTAATTAAGGATGTGACGCTCTTGAAGCTGGTGGGCTTCAAGCCCATCATCGTCCACGGCGGCGGAAAGGAGATCAGCCGCTGGGTGGGCAAGGTGGGCATGGAGCCCAGGTTTGTCAACGGCCTTCGGGTGACGGACGCGGAGACCATGGAGATCGCGGAGATGGTGCTGAACAAGGTGAACAAGGGTCTGGTATCCATGGTGCAGGAGCTGGGCGTGAAGGCGGTGGGCGTCAGCGGTAAGGACGGCGGTCTGCTGAAGGTGGAGAAGAAGTACTCCGACGGACAGGACATCGGCTATGTGGGGGAGGTGACGCAGGTCAATCCCAAGGTGCTCTATGACCTGCTGGAGAAGGATTTTCTGCCTATTGTGGCGCCCATCGGAATGGATGAAGGCTTTTCCACCTACAATATCAATGCGGACGATGCGGCCTGTGCCATCGCCAGCGCCGTGGATGCGGAGAAGCTGGCGTTCCTCACGGACATTGAGGGATTGTACCGGGATATTAACGATAAGTCTTCCTTTATTTCCAGGCTTACCGTGGGCGAGGCGGATGAGTTGATTTCCGGCGGCTTTATCGGCGGTGGTATGCTGCCCAAGCTGAACAACTGTACCGCGGCGGTGAGAAACGGCGTGAACAGAGTGCATATCCTGGACGGGCGGGTGCCTCATTGCCTGCTCCTGGAAATCTTTACCAGGCAGGGGATCGGCACCGCCATCATTTCCGACGACGACCATCTGTGACGGAGAAGGAGCCGGTATGCCGCGCCCGGCGGGCGCTTTGTGCCAATGAGACAAATAAAGCACTGCAGGCCGGGACAGCCGGCAGGCTTGGATGTGACTGCATGTGGCGGTCATGAGAGGAAGAGGAGAGACGCAGGGAATGAACAGCAGGGAATTTATCGAACAGGCGGAGCAGGATCTGCTTCACACCTACAATCGCTATCCGGTGGTGCTGGACCGGGGAGAGGGTGTCTATTTATATGACAGGGAAGGAAAAAAATATCTGGATTTCTGTGCGGGTATTGCGGTGTTCGCCCTGGGCTATCAGAACCGGGAATACAATGACGCGCTGAAAAGCCAGATCGACAAGGTGATTCACACCTCCAACTACTATTACAATGTGCCGGCCATTGAGGCGGCAAGGAAGTTGAAGGCGGTTTCCGGCATGGACCGGGTCTTTTTCACCAACTCCGGTGCGGAGGCGGTGGAGGGAGCGCTGAAGGCTGCCCGGAAGTATGCGTATCTGAAGGACGGAAGCACGGATCATGAGATCATCGCTATGGAGCATTCCTTTCACGGCAGAACCATGGGCGCGCTGGCTGTCACCGGAACGCCGAAATACCGGGAGGCCTTTGAGCCGCTGATCGGCAACATCCGGTTTGCCCGGCTCAACGACATGGACAGCGTCAGGGAGCAGCTGTCGGAAAAAACCTGCGCCGTTATCCTGGAGACCGTACAGGGGGAGGGCGGGCTTGTGCCTGCCCGGGAAACGTTTCTGCGGGAGCTGCGGGAGCTCTGTGACAAACGGGATATTCTTCTGATCCTGGATGAAATCCAGTGCGGCATGGGCAGGACGGGATACCTGTTTGCCTGGCAGAAATACAATGTGAAGCCGGATATCATGACGACGGCGAAGGCTCTGGGCTGCGGGGTGCCGGTGGGGGCGTTCCTGATGACGGAGAAGGTGGGAAAAAATTCCCTGGCGGCGGGGGACCACGGTACTACCTACGGGGGGAATCCCCTGGCCTGTGCGGCGGTGGAAAAAGTGCTTGATTTATTTGAGCGGAACCATATAATAGAAAATGTGAGAGAGACGGCGCCTTACCTGGAGCAGCGGCTGGAGGAGCTGGCGGCCAGACACGGGGATATTCTGGAGCGGCGGGGAGCCGGACTGATGCAGGGACTTGTGTTTGCTCATCCGGTGGGAGAAATCATCGGCCGGGCGCTGGAGAAGGGATTGATTCTGATCAGCGCAGGGGCCAATATTATCCGCTTTGTGCCTCCTCTCATCATAACAAGGGAAAATATAGACGAAATGGTTTCGATACTGGATACCTGTATTGACTGAATGAGGGAACGGACAAGATGCATTTTAGAAAAAGACTGATTGCGGTGGCGGCGCTGTTTGCCATGGTGGCGGCTGTTATATACGGAAGTACGCTGGAGATAACCGGCGAACAGGAGGACAGCGGACCGAGATCCTGGTTTGACCGGAAGGATACCATTTATTTCTGGTATTCCGACGAGAGCATGGAAAACTTTATCAACAGCGCGGCCGTCTCCTTCGGAGAGCGGGAAGGAATCCATGTGATTCCCCGGCTGATTTCCGACAGTGAGTACCTGGAGGCGCTGAACCGGGCGTCGGTGGAAGGGGAAGAGGTGCCGGATGCATACATCATCGGCCATGATTCCCTGGAGAAGGCCTATCTTGCGGGACTGGCGGAGGAGATCACGGATGTGCCGGGAGTGTGCAGCGAGCGAAATTTTCCGGCGGCGGCCCTTTCAGCCGTGTCCTATCACGGCAAAAAGGTGGCGTATCCGTTGTCCTTTGAGACCAGCGCCCTTCTGTACAACAAGGCTTATCTGGAGGAGTGGGCGTCCCAGGCGGCCAGGGAGGAACTGGTGGGAAGCGATTCGGACGAAGGGGAGGAGCCCAGGGATCCTTCCGTGGATGTGGTCATAGATGAGACGGTGTTGGCGGCGAAAATCGAGGAATACCGTCAGAAGGCCATTCCGAAGACAGTGGATGATATTCTGAGCATTGCCGACAGCTTCGAACTGCCCGAGGGTGTGGAGGGCGTCATGAAGTGGGATGTGGCGGATATCTTTTACAATTACTGGATTGTGGGCAACTATATGATCGTGGGAGGCGACGCCGGTGACGACTTAAACCGCATCGACATCAATAATCCGGAGAGCATCAGCTGTCTGGAGGTGTATAAGGCGCTGAACCAGTTCTTCTACATTGAGCCGGATACGGTGACCTATGAATCCGTCATCCAGGATTTTATCGAGGGAAAGACGGTGTTTACCATCGCCACCTCCGACGTGGTGGAGCGGCTGGAACAGGCAAAACAGGAAGGCACTCTGAATTTTGAATACGGCGTTGCAATGATGCCGGATGTGAGCGATAAGCTGCAGAGCCGTTCCATGTCCGTGACGAATACGGTGGCGGTGAACGGGTACTCCACCCACAGAGAGCTGGCAAACAAGTTTGCGGCCTACCTGGTGGACGAATGCGCGGGTTCCCTCTATGAGAAGACGGGAAAGGTGTCCGCCAACCTGCGGGCGGAGGCGGATAACGAGGCGCTGCAGGCCTTTAAGATGGAGTATGCGGAGAGTGTGCCGCTGCCGAAGATGATGGAGACGGGGAATTACTGGCTGCTGCTGGAAAGGCTGTTTGCCAAGGTCTGGAGCGGCGATGATGTGACGGCGCTCACCCAGGAGTTGAAGCTTTTGCTCTCCTTCCAGACAGAATAGGGAGAAAGCGCTTTTCTGCGGAGAAACAGCGGCATAAAGAAACCAATTATGGGATACACTTTAGGAAAAAAGAAAGGTGGAGTGTACCCTATGATTGGTTTTTTGATTGCATTGATTTCAGGAGCGCTGATGAGCGTGCAGGGCGTTTTCAACACACAGGTCACCAAGGCCTCCACGATCTGGGTTGCCAGTGCGTTTGTGCAGTTTTGCGCCCTGATTGTCTGCCTGGGCGCCTGGCTGTTCACTGACAGAAGTAATCTTCTGCAGGTGTTTCGGGTGCGGCCCGTCTACATGCTCCTGGGCGGAGCCATCGGCGCTTTCATCACCTATACGGTGATAAAGAGCATGGATATGCTGGGGCCGGCCAGGGCGGTGATGCTGATCGTGGTGGCGCAGCTGCTGGTGGCTTATGTGATTGAGCTTTTCGGATGGTTTCAGGTGGAGAAGCAGCCCTGGGAGTGGAGAAAGGCAATCGGTATGGTGGTAGCCATCGCAGGTATCATCATTTTTAAATGGAAATAAGTCAAAAGCGGCTTGTAAAAACCCTCCGCTTCCATTACAATGGTAGTATTCAGCATAGAGAGGCAATCCCTGAAAGAGAGGGACTATGATGAAAAAGAGAATAATGGGAGCCGTTTTGTACTGTCTGGGTCTGTGTCTGTCGCTTTGCGGCTGCGGCGGAAGCGGGGATGTGCTGTTGATCGGGGGAGCCGAAAGTACTGTCCCGGAGGAGAGCGGGGCAGAGGTCTTTGTGTCCTCCGATCCGGAGGAGACGGATATCTGGGTGTATGTCTGCGGGGCGGTGAAGGAGCCCGGCGTGGTGCGGCTTGCCCCGGGGAGCCGCTGGTCGGACGCTCTGGAGGCGGCCGGCGGTTTTAGAGAGGATGCGGGAAGGGACTGCGTGAATCTGGCGGCCAGGCTGTCCGACGGGGAAAAGCTGTATTTTCCCACGGCTCAGGAGGGCCGGGAGCAGGCGGAGGAAGCGGAGGGGCTTGTGAACATCAACACGGCGGACCTATCTGTGCTCTGCACGCTGCCGGGAATCGGGGAATCCCGGGCGGCGGACATCATACGCTATCGGGAGAGTAGCGGCGGTTTTGAGAGCTGCGAGGACATCATGAAGGTGCCGGGCATCAAGGAGAGCGTGTACGGAAAGCTCCGGGATAAAATCACAGTACAGTGAATCAAAGTACCGATAAATACGGTAAACGACAAAAAGGAAAGACGAGGGGGAAGCTATGGCGGGAAAGAGAGCTTTGGTGGTAGATGATGAGAAGCTGATTGTAAAGGGGATCCGCTTCAGCCTGGAACAGGATGACATGCAGGTGGACTGTGCCTATGACGGGGAAGAGGCTCTGGAATATGCCCGCAATAATCAATATGACATTATTTTGTTGGATATCATGCTGCCGAAGCTGACAGGCTTTGAGGTGTGCCAGCAGATTCGGGAATTTTCCACCGTGCCCATCATCATGCTCACGGCCAAGGGCGACGACATGGATAAGATATTGGGATTGGAGTACGGGGCGGACGATTATATTACCAAGCCCTTCAATATTCTGGAGGTAAAGGCGCGGATCAAGGCGATTATGCGGCGCACGGAGCCCAGGCGTATCATGGGCGATGCGGCGGCAGGCCCCAGCGTGGTGGAGAGCGGCGAAATGCGCCTGGACTGCGAGGGCAGAAGAGCTTACATTGCAAATAAGGAGATCGGCCTGACGGCAAAGGAGTTTGAGGTTCTGGAGCTGCTGATGCTGAATCCAAACAAGGTGTACAGCCGTGAGAACCTGCTGCAGCTGGTGTGGGGGGCAGATTATCCCGGCGACGTCCGCACGGTGGATGTCCACATCAGGCGTCTGCGGGAAAAGGTGGAGCAGAATCCCAGCGAGCCCAGATATGTACATACCAAGTGGGGCGTTGGATACTATTTTCAGAACGATTAAAAGGGAAGCACGGGATGTGGGATAAACTATGGAGGGAGTTTAAGGCTCTCGTCACTCTGCGCAGTCTCAGGACACGCATCTTTATCATCATACTTCTGGTAGGCACTGTTCCCTGCGTGCTCATGCGCCATGGTATTCTGAACAACTACGAGGAGCGGGCCGTGGAGAACAGGATTGCCACCGTCCAGAATCAGCTCATGATCGTGGGCAATCATCTGCTCAGCAACAATTATTTTGACTCCATGAAATCAGACGAGAAATCCAGGGCGGTGATCAGCGCGGAGCTGGAAATGATATCGGATCTCTATGAGGGCCGTGTCATGGTGATCAACGCCGGGCTGAAGGTGGTGACGGATACCTACAGCATCAGCGAGGGAAAGAGCGTCATCTCCGAGGAGGTGATCCGCTGCCTGCAGGGAGAGGGCATGTCCCATTATTATGACAGGGAGCATGGCTATATTGAGATGACAACGCCCATAGCGGAAAGTGCCGGGGAGGATGGAAGCAGCGTGGTGGTGGGAGTCATGCTCACCAGTATTTCCAACGATTCCATTATGTCTACCATGGAGGCATTGAACAGGACGGCGGTGCTTCTGGAAAATCTGATGCTCATAGGCATTGTCGCCCTGGCGCTGGTTTTGTCCAATATTCTCACGCGGCCCTTCAACCGGGTGACGGAGGCCATCAAGGAGGTAAAGGCAGGTTACAGCAACGACCCCATCTCCGTTCCGGATTATGTGGAGACGGGGCATATTGTGGATGCCTTTAATCAGATGCTGGACCGGATGAAGGTGCTTGACGATTCCAGACAGGAGTTTGTGGCAAATGTGTCCCACGAGCTGAAGACGCCCATGACCTCCGTCAAGGTGCTGGCAGACTCGCTGCTGGCCCAGGAGAATGCCCCGGCAGAGCTCTACAGGGAGTTTATGGAGGATATCGTGTCTGAGATCGACCGGGAGAACCGGATTATCACGGATCTGCTGGCCCTGGTGAAGATGGAAAAAAAGGTGCAGGAGCTGAACATTGTGGCGCTGAGTGTCAACGACCTGGTGGAGCTGATTCTGAAAAGGTTGCGCCCCCTCGCGCGGAAAAAGGACGTGGAGGTGGTCTTCGAGAGCATGCGTCCCGTGGTGGCGGAGGTGGATGAGGTGAAGCTGACGCTGGTTATGACCAACCTGGTGGAGAACGCCATCAAGTACAACAAGGAACATGGCTGGGTCAGGGTGGAGCTGGATGCGGATCATCAGTTTTTTACCTTTACGGTCAGCGATTCCGGGCTGGGGATTCCGGAGGACTCGTTGTCTCATATTTACGAACGGTTTTACCGGGTGGATAAGTCCCATTCCAGGGAGATCGGCGGCACGGGACTGGGACTTGCCATCACCAGAAGCGCTGTGCTGATGCACAGAGGCTCCATCACAGTAAAAAGTGTGGAGGGAGAAGGTTCCAGCTTTACGGTGAAGATTCCCCTGACTCATGTGACGGCGGATACGGGCGTCCGCTCGGGCGGGTAATTTCCGTCAGGGCCCTGGCTTCGTGGGATTGTGAGGTTCCGCAGAGCGGAATCATGGAGGTTTGCGTGAAAAAAGTACTGATTGCTTTGCTGGGATTGCTGTGCGGCTTGCTGTTTTCCGCCTGCGGGGCCAGAGAAGATGACGGTGAAAATGTGTGGCAGGTCTATTATGTCAGCAATTCCGAGACAAAGGTGGAGATGCATTCTCATGAGATGGAGAGTTCTGACCCGGCAGATCAGCTGGACGAGCTGATCCAGTGCCTGTCCACCAATCCGGAGAAGCTGGAGTACAAGGCTCCTCTTGTGATGGGGTTTCAGCTTCTGAGTGTCAATCGGGACGGAAGCAGGATCACGCTGGACGTGGATGCCGCCTACAGTGAGCTTTCTGTCACCACCGAGGTGCTGGTTCGGGCGGCTATCGTGCGCACGCTGACACAGCTGGAGGACGTGACTCACATCGGGATAACCGTGGAGGGAAACCAGCTGTACGACGGGCTGGGCGGCCCGGTGGGCTGGATGAGCGCGGATCAGTTTATTGACAATGACGGAAATGAGATCAACACCTATGAACAGGTGAGGATTAAGCTGTATTTTGCGGGGGAGGACGGGACGAACCTGATTGCGGCTTACCGGGAGAAGCATTATTCCACCAACACGCCGCTGGAGCGGTTTGTGCTGGAGGAGCTGATCGCCGGTCCCAAAGTGGACGGGCTGTATCCCAGCATCAATCCCGCCACAAAGATTATCAGCGTAATGACAAAGGACGGCATCTGCTATGTGAATCTGGATGAGAATTTTCTCACGGTAGAGGGCAATGTATCCACGGATGTGTCGGTGTATTCCATAGTCAATTCGCTGGTGGAGCTGAGCAACATCAATAAGGTACAGATTCTGATCAACGGGGAGGTGCCGTCTGTTTTTTCCACGTCTACCTTTGAAAGAAATCTGGATATTGTAACTACGCTGGAACGTTAGGAGGAAACAGAAATGAGGAGACCGCTGTTTGCGGCTGCTCTGTTTGTGACGGCGGCGGTCTGGATATGGCTGGCTGCGGGGGATGGCGGGAGTCCGCCGCCCCGTGAGGCAGCCGCCGGGCAGCCGGAATCGGGCGCCGTGTTGTATGTAACGGGGCAGATTTGCAGAAAGGAAGAACAGAGAATCTGGTTACAGTCTGTAACCATCTATGAATCGGACATTACATTTCATCAGACCTTCGGTCTGGAACAAACATTCTCATTTGAACAAAAACTGATCTGTGAGACCAAAGAGGGAACGGCAGAGCTTCCAATGGGGAGCAAGGTGGTGGTTTCCGGTATTTTTGCGCCCTTTTCGGAGGCGGGCAACCCGGGGGAGTTCGATGCCTTTCGCTACTATCGCTCGCTGTCTGCGGGAGGGAGACTGAAGGACGCCCGGGTGTTGTCCCGGCAGGGAAGGCGCTGGTATGTGCGGGAGGCGGCCTGGCAGCTGAAACAGTTTCTCAAGGCAAGGCTTGCGCAGATTCTGCCCGGGGAACAGGCGGCAGTGATGTGCGCCCTTCTTCTGGGTGACCGGGAGGAGCTGGAAGAGGAATGGAAGGATCTGTACAAGAGAAACGGGATTCTGCATATTTTAAGCATCTCATCCCTTCATATTACCATCATCGGCATGGGAATCTACAGATTGCTGCGAAGGGCGGGATGTTACCCTGCTCCGGCCGCGCTGGGGGGAAGCGCGGTGCTTTTGTTTTACGGCATGATGACCGGCTTTTCCACGTCGGCCTGCAGGGCTGTGGGCATGTACCTGATCCGTATGGGGGCGGAGGTTTTCGGGCGCAGCTACGATATGCTGACCGCACTGGGGATTCTGGGGGTGGCCATGGTGCTGAGAAATCCTTATTATCTGCAGAACGCAGGCTTTCTTCTGTCCTTTTCCTCGGTTCTGGGCATCGGTGCCCTTTATCCGGCGCTTGGCCGGGCAGACCAGGAATCCATAGGCGGGAACCGTTTTGGGGAAGCCAAATGGCGGGTTTTGCTGCGCAGGGCGGGAGAAAAGCTGAGGGCCGCGGCGGGAGCCAGTTTTACCATCACTCTTGCCACGCTGCCCGTACAGCTCTGGTTCTATTATGAAGTGCCGGTTTATTCGCCGGCGGTGAATCTGCTGATCCTGCCTTTGATGAAGCCTCTTCTGGCATCCGGTTTTTTCAGTTTGCTTCCCGGATTCGGATTTGTCTCGGGTGTGGGGCGGATGATCCTGGGGTTTTATGAGAGACTGTGCAGAGTCTGCGACAGACTGCCCTTTCACACCTGGAATCCGGGAAGGCCGGAGGGATGGCAGGTGGCGGCCTATTACGGGATTTTGCTGGGATATTGTCTGCTTCGGGCCTGCCGGGGCAGAGGAAGCGGGAAAAAGGAGGGAAAAAATGCATCCGGAGGGAAGGGATACGGCACCGCCGTGGTTCTGACAGCGGCGGTTGCGGTCATAGGCTTCCGGATTCCCCATGGGGATCGGGTTCTCTTTCTGGATGTGGGGCAAGGGGATTGTTGTCTGGTGCAGACGGCATCGGGGGAAAATTATCTCTTTGACTGCGGCAGCAGCAGTCGGAGCAGCGTGGGAAGATATGTACTGCTTCCCTGCCTGAAATATTATGGAATACAGATGCTGGACGGGGTCTTTGTCTCACATCCCGATGCGGATCATACCAACGGAATAGAGGAGCTGCTGCGGCTGGCGGTGAAAAACCGGATCCGGATCGGACAGCTGATTTTGCCTGCCATTGCACCGGAGGCAAGGAAGGAGCAGTTTTCCGGGCTTTTATCCGCAGTGGAGGACTATGGGAGGATAAGCGCGGAGACGGCTGTTTTGCGGGTTGGCTGGCTGGGGGCGGGGGAGTCCTGGAGCTGTCGGCGGGCACGTTTTCTCTGTCTTCACCCGGAAGAGGGCTATCCGGCGGACAATGAAAATGCTTATTCGCTGTGTCTCTATGTGGAATTGGAGGCTTTTTCCCTGCTGCTGACGGGGGATGTGGAAGGGGTGGGGGAGAACGCGCTGACGGAAGCGCTTCGGCGGTACGGGATCCGGGAGGTGACGGTGCTGAAGACGGCCCATCACGGTTCCGCAAGCTCTACCGGGGCGGAATTGCTGAACCGGATCAGCCCACGGCTGGCGGTGATTTCCTGCGGGAAGAACAATCGTTACGGACACCCTCACAGAGAGGTATTGGATCGTCTGGAGGCTGCGGAATGTGCTGTGGTGCAGACGGCCGGGCAGGGGGCGGTGATCCTGCGGGGTACAGGAAGCGGGATCCGGGTGCGGCGCCGGTGACGGGCGGGCCTTTTTGGCCCCGCCGCAGGAGAGCAGAGGGGGCAGTGTGCAAAGGAAAAGAGTGAAAAGGAAAGGAGTGAAAAGGAAAAAGGAAAAGTGTGAGAAAGAAAGGTTGACAAGCCATTTGGCTTCTGGTATGCTGTTAACTTCAGAGAAAAGAGAGGTTATGAAGCGATGACAGAAGAAAAAGCAATGCAGCCGGAAAATAAAATGGGAAGCATGCCTGTAGACAGGCTTTTGATTACCATGTCCCTGCCCATGATGATCTCCATGCTGGTGCAGGCATTGTATAACATTGTTGACAGCATCTTTGTGTCCAGGATCAACGAATACGCCCTGCGGGCAGTGTCTCTGGCGTTTCCAATCCAGAGTCTGATGATAGCGGTGGCTGTGGGCACCGGGGTGGGCATTAACGCTTTTTTATCCAGGACGTTGGGAGAGAAGGATTTTAAAAAGGCCAATACCATCGCAGTCAACGGTATCTTTATTGAACTTGTCAGCTATGTGATATTTGTTCTGGTGGGCATCTTTGTGAGCCGTCCCTTTTTTGCCAGCCAGACGGTGATTCCGGAGGTGCGGGAGTACGGCGTCGTCTATTTGACGGTGTGCTGCTGTGCCAGCATCGGGATCTTCATGCAGATTACCTTTGAGCGGCTGCTCCAGTCTACAGGCAGAACAATGTACACCATGATCACGCAGGGAGTGGGGGCGGTTATCAATCTGATTCTGGATCCGATCCTGATTTTCGGGCTGTTTGGATTTCCCGGGCTGGGGGTGGCAGGGGCAGCGGCGGCTACCGTGATCGGACAGATCGCTGCGGCGGTGCTTGCCGTGGTGCTGAACCTGAAGGCCAACAGGGAGCTTCACATATCTTTTCGCGGCTTTCGCCCGGACATGGGGCTGATCGGAAATATCTACAAGGTGGGAGTCCCTTCTATTGTCATGCAGGCCATCGGTTCCGTCATGACCTACGGCATGAACCTGATTCTGGAGGCCTTTGGGGCGGCGCAGACGGTATTTGGCGTTTATTTCAAGCTCCAGAGCTTTATCTTTATGCCCATATTCGGCCTGAACAACGGTATGGTGCCTATCATTGCCTACAATTTCGGGGCGGGAAGCAGGGAACGTGTGGTGAAAACCATAAAGAGCAGCATCGCTTATGCGGTGGGAATCATGCTGGTGGGCCTTGCGGTTATGGAGGCGTTTCCCGCGCAGCTGATCGGACTTTTCAACGCCTCGCCGGAGCTTCTTGAGATCGGTGTTCCGGCCCTTCGGATTATCTGTCTCAGCTTCTGTTTTGCGGGATACTGTATTGTGGTGGGAAGTGTGTTTCAGGCGCTGGGCAACGGCGTTTACAGTATGATCGTCTCCATTGCCCGTCAGCTCTGTGTCCTGCTGCCGGTGGCCTGGCTTTTTTCCTTAAGCGGCAATGTGGATCTGATCTGGTGGTCCTTTCCCATTGCGGAGCTGGTAAGTCTGGGCCTGAGTACCTTCTTTCTGATCCGGATCAATCGAAACGTGATCCGGCGGATCTGATCTGTTATGGAATCCCGGTATCCGGGCGCAAGTCAGGATATCGGGATAAATTTTGCTTGCTTCCTGTTTCGCGATATGATATGCTGATCTCAAGTTAAGCATATATGTGGTCTGTGAGAATCTTTCTCTTCAATCAAAGGAATCTGTTTCCTGTCTGATGATAATCCAAATCCATGGACGTCGTATTGTTCCGTGGGCATATGCTTATTTCCCAAGGTTATGAATGAATACAGGTTAAGAAAAGGCAGGGGTTGTCGGACTGGCAGGGAGCGCTTTGTTGTGAGGGATCCCTGTGTCCGTCTGCGGCATTTTCTGCGGAAAGGGAGAGCTACTGTTCCGACCGGAAGATTGTGCACAAGGCTGCGCTGGTGAAGCTGCTGCGGGCGCTGTCCGGGGATGGAGATGTGACCGATACGGAAGAAGAGCTGGAGAGGCTTGGAATCAGAGAGGAGGATGAGGTCAGGGTGTGTGAATTGTTTGACCAGTACACAAGGAAGGGAAGAAGAGAGGGGAGAAAAGAAGGAGAAGCCCGCCGTCTTGTGGAGGACATCGACAAGCTGAGGAAGAACCTGCAGCTGTCATTGGAGAGAGCCTGCGAGGTATTTGAGATCACCACGGGCAGCTATGAGGAGGCGAAAAAGCTGCTGCGGGGATAGGGCCTGGCAGGGAACAGACGAAAGGGGAGCGTTCCAGGCGGAAATTTTCCGGAATCAAGAAAAATTACCATGGTTTTTCCTGTCATTTTTCTGCATAATGAACTATGTATACCTGAGAGAAGGTAAGTTTCAGATCGCTGAACGGATGGTTGGCTTTGGCAGGGCAGGAGGGTAACGTTGAAAATACTGATTGCGGATGACGAGGATTATGCGAGAGAGGGCCTGATCGAAGAGATTGACTGGGAGGAGCTGGGCATAGACGAAATCATGCAGGCGGTGAACGGTGCGGAAGCGCTGAAGATTGCAAGGTGGTTTCAGCCCGACATAGTGCTGACGGATATCCATATGCCCAGGATGGACGGAATTGCCTTTGCCGGGGAGTTGGTGAAGCAGCTTCCGGGCAGCAAGATCATTTTGATCAGCGGATATATGGAGATTGAGTATCTGAAAAGCGCCATAGAGCTGTCCGTCATCGACTATATTGAAAAGCCGGCGGAGGTGGAGGCCGTGAAGAAGGCTCTCCGGAGGGCAGTGGAGGAGAGTCTGCGGGAAAAGAAGATTCAGGAGGCGGACGAAAGCAACCTGGAATTCCGGCAGCAGAAGCTCTTTGAACTGCTGGTGCGCAAGGACAGCGACAGGAAGACGGTGGAGAAGCTTGCAGCAAGTACGGGCTTTTCGCTGAACGGAGAGTATGTCTGCCTGCTGATACAGTTTCCGCGTCACGGAAAAAGAGGCGGAGGAGAGCTGCGGAGTGTGACGGAGCTGGTTCACGGGATGGATGGACAGGTTTTGGGACTGTGGCGGGGAGAGACTTCTCTGGAGCTGATTCTTTGCTATGGGGAAAGAAATGCTTATCGCCTGTCTCCTCTGTATCAGAAGCTGCTGGAGCAGTGGCCGGAGTGCAGACTTGCCGTGGGCATTGAGGCGGGGGACTGCAGGACGATCTATAACAGCTACCGCACCGCCAGGGCTGCCATGAACTGCGCCTTTTATCAGGCGGAGCAGAGGATGTTTGAGATCGACGAAAAGATTATGGAGAAAAGATTTATTGAGCCGGGGCTGTATGGAAGCTTTCTGCGGATCCTGCCGGACTCACCCCGGCGGATAAGCGAGTGGTTTCAGGAGCTGTTTGAAGATCTTTTCACCCGAAAATATTATCAGAAGGAGCAGGTATATACGCTGATGACATCCCTGCTGACGGCGGTGTACAGGCAGTATCCCCAGGGGTATGACCTTCTTCCGGAGGTTGCGGGGGAGGAACAGATTCAGCCTTTTCTGCTGGGGATGGAGAGCCTGCAGGAGATCCGGGAGTTTACGGAGCGGCTTCTGGGGAAGCTTGAAGAGCAGGGAGAGGAGCTTTCCGGCTATGGCAGGGTCATCCGGGGCGTGCTGGACTATGTGGCGGAGCACTACGGCGAGGAGGATTTGAGCATCGCCCGGATCGCGGAGCAGCTGCATTTTTCCCCCGCGTATCTGAATGTGCTGTTCAAGCAGGAGAGAAAGGTGACACTGAAACAGTATCTGAATAATTATCGTCTGGAGAAGGCGAAGCGTCTGCTGGATCAGGAGTATCTGAAGATCACGGAGATTGCGGAGAAGTGCGGCTATGCCAATGCGAATTATTTTGCAAAGGTATTCCGGGAGGCTGTGGGTATGACGCCGGTGGAATACCGGAACAGGAAGAAATAAATCCATGGAAAAGATCAAGAGATGGTTCTGGAATATCTCCCTGCGGGGAAAGCTTCTTTTCATGCTGATCGGGGGAGGAATCCTGCCCATCGGTATCGTGATGGCGGTTTCCTTTGTAGCGGTCAGGGAGCAGACGGAGGAGCGGCTTGTCTATGCGCTGAACCAGGGCTACAGCCAGGCCTGTCAGGCGGTTCAGGATAAGCTGTCAAGGGTTCACAATATCTCCACGCTGTTGGCGGTCAACGACATGCTGGGGCAGACCTGGCAGCTTCGGGAGGATGAACTGGATGTGGCCGAGCAGCTTGCGGTTTTCGAGAATATCAGCTCCTATGTCTACGGGCTGGAGATGACGCTGGAATCCAGCAGTGTGAGATTTTATATGGAAGACACCTATCTGGTGGTAAACGCCCAAAGCCGTCGTTATCGTCCCATTGCGGAGGCGCTGGAGGCCAGGTGGTATCAGCGCCTGGAGGAAAACAACGGGCGTCCTGTCTGGGTGCTGCTGGACGGAGAGGAGCAGGAAAGAACCCAGGCAGCCATCGTCAGAGAGCTTTGGAATCCGGAGGATTACAGCCAGTCTGTGGGCATTCTTGCGGTGATAACGGACAGAAGGCAGCTGGAGGAGCTTTTGAGGAATTCCTCCCAGGATCAGGTGATGTATCTGGAGACCGTGGACGGCGCCATACTGGCGTCCAATGTGCCCGGGGATGAGCTTCTGCGGCTTCCGCTTTCGGAGAGAAACGTGGATGATCAGGCGTTCCGGAGCGTCTCCGTGGACAACACGCCCTGTTATGTCAGAAGCAGGCTGGTGGACGGCTCCAACGTGTATCTGGTGTCCGTGATTCCCAGGCAGGCCATCCGCAGAGGAACCAACAGTGTCAGCAGCAATATGAGCGTGGTGTACCTGGCGGCCAGCATTCTGCTGCTTCTGGCGATGGGCGTCATGACCCGGGCCATAACGGGGCGTCTGAAGCTTCTGGAGGGACAGATGATCCGGATCCAGGCGGGGGACATCGGCAAGATTGAGGAATCCCAGTACAGGGACGAGATCGGCCGGCTGATCAGCAACTATAACGTGATGGCGGACCGGGTGGAGGAGCTTCTGCAGGAGCAGTATATTCTGGGACAGGAGAAGGCGGAGGCGCAGCTGAAGGCCCTCCAGTCCCAGATCAATCCGCATTTCCTTTACAACACGCTGGATATGATCAACTGGATGTCTCAGAAGAATGAGACGGACAATATCCGCAATGTGGTTCATGCCATGTCCCGGTTTTACCGCCTGACGCTGAGCAAGGGGCGGGATATTGTCACCATCCGGGACGAGGTGCAGATGTGCGAGGCCTATATGGAGATTCAGAAGAGACGGTATAAGGGAAGGATCTGCTACGAGGTGGAGGTGGAGGATGAGATCCTGGACTGCCTGATTCCCAAGATCACCCTGCAGCCTTTTCTGGAAAATGCCATCATCCATGGGATCAACGAAAAGGAGGACGGCCGGGGAGTGGTCATCCTGAACGGGTGGCAGGAGGATGGCAGGATCACCTTAAGCGTGACGGATGACGGGGACGGTATGACTGTGGAGGACAGGGAAAAGAGCCCCGGAGGCAGCCACTACGGCCTGTCAAATATCGAACACAGACTGGAATTGTTTTTCGGGGAGCGGATTCCGGTGCAGATCGAGAGCTCACTGGGGATCGGCACCTGTGTGATTGTCAACATTCCCATGAGAAGCGGAGAGAAAGAGGCGGCAAAAGGTGAAGCAGAGAGATAGACGATGGATAATCCGGGGCGTACTGCTCCTTGGCACGCTGCTTTTTGCAGGCTGCGGCAGGGCGGACAACGGGGAAGAGGGGACAGCTCCGGAAGAAGGGAGCCGGGGCCTGCCCGTGAACTTCCGGGCGGTCACGTTGGGGAACATGCCGGAGGGCGGGATGGACGAGATTTACGAGCAGCTGGATGCGCTGACTATTCCGGAGCTGAACTGCACCCTGCGTTTTGATTTCATTCCTTGGGGAAACGAGAGAAAGCAGCTGAATATTGCCACTGCGTCCGGAGAATATGATTTTATCCCGGGCGGGGTATTCTCGGATTACCGGACACTGGTGTTTAAAAATGCGTTCCTGGATCTGAACAAATACCTGGATGCGGTTCCTCTGCTGCGGGAGCATTATGGCATTTTTGACCCGGATACCCTGAAAAAGTGCGAGATCAGCGGAGGACTTTACGGCATCCCGCAGTTTGGGCAGGGGATGATGAAAAATATCGGAGAGGGATTTTTTTACCGGGAAGACCTGCGCAGGGAGTGGGGACTGGAGGAAATACACGACCTTGCCACTATGGAGGCCTATCTGTACCGGGCCAAGCAGGAGGAAAGGTATCAGGATGCGCCGTTGATTACGGACAACCGCATCTGGAGCAGCCTGTGGCTTATGCTGACGAAGGGAAACTATCTGGAAATCAACAGTACGCTGGAGACGCCTTTTGTGGTGGTGGAGGCCGCCAATCCCCATGTGGTGCTGAACCGGACCGAGACGCCGGAGTTTCGGGAGGTGCTGGCCTATATCAAGAAATGGAAGGAGGACGGAATCCTGGCCTCCGACATGCTTGCCATGTCCGACAATGAGGGGGAGCGGGGAAGGATTCTGTTTTTGCAGGATAAAAAGCCCTGTGAGACCAACATACCTGTCTGGTCCATAAATGCAAGCTGGATTGCGGGACTGTGCGAGCGGCATCCCGATTGGGAATTTGGATTTTTTCCGTATCTGTACAACGACAGGGCTTACTATGTGGCTTCCCTGGCGGGGAATTCCGTGATTTCCGTATCGGCCAGAACCACGGAGCCCGAGCTGGCGCTGAAGCTGTTGGAAAAGATCCATACGGATCAACGATATTATGATTTGGTTGCCTACGGTGTGGAGGGCAGCAACTATAACCTGGTGGACGGCAAGATCAGCCTGGACGGGATCGGTTCGGAAAACCGCTTTTCCTGGACTGCGGTCACGGACGATGTGATGGGATACGAGGCGGTTCCCATCGATGAAAGGTGGGATCTGGTCTATCAGCGTATTTTGAGGTGGAGTGAGGAGTGTGCGGAGAAGGCGCAGGATGACCCGCTGGACGGCTTTGCCATCGTTCCCTCCGACAAAGAGCAGGCGGCCATCGACCGGGTGTGGCTGCAATATTTTCAACCGTTGGTCTGCGGATACCGGGAGGATTACCTACAGGAGCTGGATGACGCCAACGAGCGACTGCAGGAGGCGGGCTTTGACAGATATCTGGCCGCCCTTCAGGAACAGCTGACGGAATACGCAGCCGAAAAAAGGGTGAAGGAGGCGCCATGAACTTATTCAGTATGAATAGTCCCTTTGCGCGGGGGATGCGCAGGCTGGTGATGATGCTCCATGCAGGGCTGCTGTGGTTTCTGTGCAGCATTCCCCTGGTCACGGCAGGGGCGGCTACGGCAGCTCTCTACGAAGTGCTTCTGCAGGCGGTGAAGGACAGGGAAGGATATGTGGGAAGCAGCTTTTTCAGAGCCTTTCGCGGAAACCTGCGACAGGGGATCCCGCTGGGGCTTTTGACCCTGGCCGCCGGTGTGGTGGCAGGGGTGAATGTCTTCTACTATGGAGTGCTGGGCGGGGAGGCATTCCGGCTCCAGGCGGTGCTCTTCGGCATCCTGTTCCTGCTGGTGCTGACAGTGTCCTCCTACCTGTTTGCGGCAATGGCCAAGTTTCGGAATACGGTGGGGGGACACATCAGGATGGCGTTGGTGCTCACCTTCCGCAACCTTGGCTGGTCCGCTGCCGTTCTGGTGATTCAGGTGCTTACCCTGTTTCTGATCTGGTTCTTTGTCTGGTTTCCCCTCCTGTTCATCATGGGGATCTCGGGATATCTGCAGGCGGCAATCTTTGACCATATCTTTGAAAAACTCATCGACAACGGGATGATCCTGGAGACGGATGCTCCCGCAGACAGCTCCGACGGCTGACAGGCCGCGGAGCTGTTTTTTACTATAATATCTATCAATTTTACCCTTTTTCCAGTTTTTTTCCTGTAGTTTCCCGGCATGCACAAAATTAAAATGGAAGTAGCAAAAGGGAAAGGAATCAAGCGGGAGGAGGGAACAACGTGAAAAAGACAAAGGCCGGGTCCGGCCGCAGAGAAAAGCCTTTCAAGGAACATCTGGGCTTTCGGGGCGGGCTTCATGAGCTCTGGAAAAACAAATTGCTGTATCTGATGGCGCTGCCCACTACCATCTGGGTTTTGGTGTTCTGCTATTACCCCATGTACGGCGTGCTGATCGCGTTTAAGGACTACAGCTATAAGAAGGGTATCTGGGGGAGTCCCTGGGCGGGGCTGAAAAACTTTGAATTTCTGTTTCATTACAAGGGAGTCGGGAGAATTTTCTTTAACACGATTTTTCTGAATCTGCTGTTTATCGCAAGCTCCACCATTCTTTCCATCGCATTGGCGCTGGTGTTTGTGGAGATCAAAAACAGGATATACAACAAGGTAGTACAGACCATTGCCATATTTCCTCACTTCGTTTCCTGGACGGTGGTGGCCATGTTTATGAGCGGCATCATCGGAGGGAGCGGCATTCTGACTCAGTGGATCGTGGAAAGAGGCGGTGCGGATCCCATGTTTTACAGCAGTCCGGGCTGGTGGCCTCTGATCCTGGTGCTGTTGAAGCTCTGGCAGGGCGCCGGGTACGGAACCATCGTATATGTGGCGGCCATCACCGGTTTCGATCAGGAGATGTACGAGGCGGCCAGGGTGGACGGCGCCGGCAGGCTGCAGCAGATCACAAGGATCACCATGCCGCTGCTGAAGACCACGGCCATCATGCTGACCATCATGAGTGTGGGGAAGATCTTCAACGGTGACTTTGGCATGATCTATGCGCTGGTGGGCGACAATGCTTCCCTGTATCCCACCACCGACGTCATCGATACCTTCGTATACAGGGCGCTGCGGCAGCTGAACAACCTGGGCATGAGTACCGCTACCAGCCTGTTCCAGTCTATTGTGGGCCTGGTGCTGGTGTTTGCCACCAATACGCTGACCAAAAAAATCGAGCCCGACGCGGCTATCTTCTAGGGAGGGGGTGAGAAGGTTTGGAAAAGATGAGAATCAAGAGATCCGGAATCAGAAAATCAAAGGGAGAGATGGTGTTTGAGGTGGTGGTGTATGCCATTGCAACCATATTCTGCATCTACTGTCTTTTTCCCTTTGCCATCATCCTGGGGAGCAGCTTTGAGACGGAGGCCAATTTCGCTGTCTATGGCTTTCCGATTATTCCAAGGGATTTTACCCTTCAGGCCTACAAGGTAGTGTTGGGGGACGTCCAGATCTTCCGGGCTTACGGCGTGACGATCTTTACCACGGTGGCGGGAACCATTTTCAGCATGTTTCTGACCATCACCATGGCCTACCCGCTTTCCCTGAAAAAGGTGAAGTTCCGCAATGCCATCACGTTTTTCGTGTATTTTACCATGCTGTTCGGCGGCGGTCTGGTGCCCAGCTATCTGCTGATTACCAAAAATCTGGGCCTGAAGGATAATATTCTGGTGCTGATTTTGCCGGTGGCTTTCGGAGCATGGAATATGTTTCTGATGCGGAACTTCTTTAACGGAATTCCCCATGAGCTTTCGGAGTCGGCTTATATGGACGGTGCAAACGATTTCCAGATCCTCTGGAAGATCGTGCTGCCGGTGTCCGTGCCGGGGATTGCCACCCTGAGCCTGTTTTATGCCCTGGGCTACTGGAACCAGTGGTTCAACGCCATGTTGTATCTGGATGACAATAAGCTGTTTCCCCTGCAGTACCTGCTGATGCGCATGCTGCGCAACGCGGATGCCATGCGGGAGATGGCCAGAAGTACGGGCATAGCGGCGGGGGAGATTCCCACCAATTCCCTGCGCATGGCTACCACGGTAGTTGCCATCGGCCCCATTATTTTCCTGTATCCCTATGTGCAGAAATATTTTACCAGCGGCCTTACGGTGGGAGCCATCAAGGGCTGAGTTACACACTGGATTGTTTCTGCCGCCGCAGGCGGCATGTGGGGAAGCTTGAGAAAGATTTGAGCCCCGTTCGGGTTTCAAATAAAAGGAGTTTAAAAGAATCGAGGAGGAAGACTACATGAAAAAGAACAGCTTTTTAAAGAAAGGGATGGCACTGGCTCTGGCAGGGGCAATGACCTTTTCCCTGGCTGCCTGCGGCAATGATGCCCAGGAGAGCAACAACAGTACGCCCCAGAGCGGAAGCGGTCAGCAGGCCGGCAACGACGGCCAGCAGGGCGGGAGCGAAGCTTCTGTGATGGAGGATACCACCATTAAGATCCGTGTCATGAACGAGTTCCGCAATATTGAGAAGGTTTTGGCAAAGTATGAGGAGATGACCAAGGACGATCCTGTCATGAGCAAGATTCATCCGGAGTTTACCTGGGTGGCCGGTGGCGACTACAAGGATAAGCTGAATGGAGTCATGATCGGTAATGAAGATTTCGACCTGATGTTCTGCGGCGGCTGGCACGGCCTGACCGGTTTCATCCAGGACGGCGATTTTGCAGATCTGTCCTCTTATTTCAACAATGACGCTTTCCCGGGGCTGAAGAGCGCATTTTCCGAGGATTTTGTGGACGCCATGACTTCCTATATCCGTCAGGAAGACGGCAGCTATCTGAAGGGCGTTTTTGGTATCAACCTGGCAACCTGCTATGAGGACAGCCGTGGATTTATGTACCGCGAGGATCTGCGCAAAAAGTACAACTGCGATCCCATCACGGACGAGGAGAGCCTGCTTGCCTTTGTAAAGACCGTACAGGAGAACGAGGAGGGAATGATTGGCGTCAGCCTCTGGAACTTCTTCCGTCTGGACTCTCCCTGGTATACCGCAAAGCATGACAATGTGTATACGCAGGATAATGTGAACATTCTGGGCGACCAGACCTGGATCTGGGTGGGACTGAGCGAGGACGGCAAGACCGTTCTGAACGCTGTGGTTCCCGGCGATTCCGAAGAGGAGTTCGCAAAGATGCCTGCAGGCTATCAGTATGATTTCATCAGCGAGTTTATAAAAGATCGCACCAAGTGGAATCCTTACCTGAATCCCAACCGGGGCGGCACGGATACCGTGGAGAAGCCCGCAGCCATCGCCTACAGCACCCTGACCGAGTACGAGAGCAAGGTGAAGACGGCCCTGGAGGTAAATCCCGACGAGGAGTACGGTTTCTATATCATCGATGACGCACAGCGCAATAAAGAAGAAGGAGCCGTGATCTGTGACATGGCCACCAACAACTGGCTGGTAGTTCCCGAGTGGTCAGAGAAGAAGGACGCCGTGATGTACTTCCTGGACTGGATGTTCGGCAGCCAGGAGGCACACGACCTGTTTGAGCTGGGGATTGAAGGCGAGGACTGGGAGGCAGTGGGAACCGACGGCTACAGAAAGCTGGATATCGACGAGAATGCCGCATATTCCATGCCCAGCTATTCCTTTACACAGAACCCCGCCTATATCAGGGTGAGTGAGTTTGCAAGCGAGAATCCTGAGATCAAGGCGTGCTTCGACTATATTTATGATCCGTCTACCTACAAGCTGAGTCCTCTCTCCGGATTTGTGTTTGATGCTTCCAAAGTGGAGACACAGGTGGCAAACGTATCCGCTCTTTCCAACGAGCTGCAGCTGACCATCTCCCTGTACGATGCCGACGAGGCGGTGGAGAAGATCAATCAGTGGCATAAGGATGCCGCAGACGTAGGCCTGGAGGAGATCCGCGCGGAGCTGATCTCGCAGATTCAGGCATTCCTGGATGCAAAGAACGGTAACTGAACAGAGAGAACTTCCGGAAAGGGTGCTGCCCATTATCATATGGGCGGCGCCCTTTTACGATGTGTTGTTTTTCCCTGCTGCAACCGTTAATTGCGTGACTTTAAGGCCCAAACGGGCTATGATGTAATTACAACGTTGCTATGCGCAGATCTGCATTCACCGAAAGAAGCCGTTGGGCGAGAAGGAGGAATTATGTTAGACTGTATTGCAGTCGGGAAAAAGATACATGACTGCCGGGTGGAACATCATTACAGCCAGGACAGAATCGCAGAGCTTCTGTATGTGTCGAGGCAGGCGGTTTCGCGGTGGGAAACCGGTCAGGCAATGCCGACGATTGACAACATGATAGAGCTTTCCAGGCTGTTTTCCGTGTCGTTTGAGGAGCTGCTGTGCCTGAAGGAAAAAAAGGAGCCGGATCCGGAGAATCTGTTTTGCGGATATGACAGGGAATTTATCGTCCGCAGAATCTGTACCGGCGAGATGGAAGTGGATTTGCCGGAAGTATTCTGGCAGTTTTCTCCAGGGGAACGGATGCAGGTATTAAATTCCCTGAAGCGCAGAAAACGGAAGGTAGACCGGGAATTATATGCGAGACTGTCCGGACAGGAGCAGGCGTTTGTGAGAGACATCCTGGAGGAAGATGTGATGACCTTATACAGGACGGCAAAAACCGGGATAATGTATCAGAAAGACAGGAGGGTGTAAAATATGACGGATTTGGGAAAAATGCTTCCCTTTTTGAAGGAAGAAGAATTGAAGGAACTGACAAAAAGAATCATGGCCAGCGAGGACGGAACATGGAAAGGAATCTGTGTGCAGAGGGTACTTCCGTTTTTGGATGCGGATACGGTGGAGAATCTGTGCAGGAACGCCATGGAAAAGGGGCAAAACTATAATATATACTTTCCGTTTCTCTCCGGTGAAGCAATGCACGGAATCGTGACGGAGGTGACGGAGGGAAAGCTTGCCATAGCGTTGGATGCCATGTATCCGTTTCTGGACGAGGAGGATATCAGAAAAGTCTTTTATTTTTATCTGGAAAAAGAAGAGTAGCCAATCTGCAAAGCCAATCGGAAGACAGTGTATGTCAGGCGGCATACTGCCGCTTGACAACCCGGGAGGGCAGGGGCTATAATCAAAGGCAGTTGTGAAAAGCTTTTCACTTGATGTGCGGATATGGCGGAATTGGCAGACGCGCCAGATTTAGGTTCTGGTACAATTCGTGTGGGGGTTCAAGTCCCCCTGTCCGCATAAGCCTGTCTTTGCTGAAATCACATCTCCGGCATCATAAATACTTCATCTTTCTTTCATCAATATCCAGGAAAAAAGCCATGCGGCGCGGGTTCAGATAAAAAATTGAATAGGAAAGACAAATTTGGTGGGGATGACAAGACTCCTTCCGTGTGGTAAACTGAAGCCTGGAAACGATTTGTTTTGGAGGGCGAGACGATGAACAGGTTGAAGAACGCAAATATGGAGGAGTGCGGAATACCGGCGGAGGCCGTGGAGGAGCTGGAGCGGCTTTTTGAGAAGCGCAGGGTGCGCATTCACGGATATCTGCTGTTGTCCGGCAGAACGATTGTGGCGGAAAAATATTATGCGCCTTATACCCGGGAGAGCAATCACAGAATGTACTCCGTGACCAAAAGCTTTGTGGCGCTGGCGGTGGGGCTTCTGGTGAAGAAGGGGATGGTTTCCCTGGAGGACAGGATCTGTGACTATTTTCCGGAGAAGCTGCCGGAGGGCGGCGCACATCCCTGGTGTGCGGAGATGACCATCCGGGATATGCTGACCATGCGCACCTGCCATGGCAGCACTACCTACAAACGCTATGACGGCGGCGACTGGACGGAATCCTTTTTCCGGGTGATGCCGGATCATGTACCCGGAACGGTGTTTTCTTATGATACCTCATCCTCCCATGTGCTGGCGGCGCTGGTGGAAAAGCTGACCGGCAAAAAAATGCTGGACTTCATGCGGGAGGAGATGCTTTCTCAGCTGGACTTTTCGGAGGGCGCTTATATACTGCCCGACCCGGCCGGGGTGTCTCAGGGTGGAAGCGGCATGATGAGTACGCTGCGGGATGTGGCGGGGGTGGCCTGGCTGTGTAATCATTTCGGCATGGACGGGGACAGGGAGCTGCTTCCGGCGGAGTACATGAGGGAGGCGCTTTCCTGCCAGGTGCCAACGGACTTGCAGCCGGTTCTGGACGAGCAGTGCGGCTACGGCTATTTTATCTGGATGCCCAGAGAGGAGGGGTTCACCTTTTTCGGGATGGGCGGGCAGCTGGCGGTATGTTTTCCGCAGTATGATTTCTGCTATCTGACCATGGCGGATACCATCGGGAATCCGGCGGGGGTACAGATTCTGCACGACTGCTTTTATGAAGCCATCTATCCTTATCTGCAGAAGAGGACAAAGATAAAAGGGGAAAGTCATCTGACCGGGAAGGAGCAGAGTATGTCTCTTCCGGCACAGAACAGGCGGGGAAGAAACTATGAATTTTACCCGAACAAGATGGGATGGGAGAGCCTGTGCTTTGACTGGGAGCAGGGAACCCTTACCTTTGTCATTCCGGAGGGGCGGTTCTGCCTGGCCTTTGGCGATGACGAGTGGAGGAGGCAGACATTTCTGGATACGGGGTATCAATGTCAGTGCAGAGGGTACTGGAAGTTGGGTCACTTTTTCCTGGAATGTTTTCTGACAGACGAGGAGCAGGGGAATGTGCGGATGGATTTTGCCTGGAAGGACAGCCGTCTGAGCCTTCGTGCGGTGAGTACGCCGGATCCTTTCCGGGAGGGGATGCAGAAGCACTTTCAGGGCTTTGCCTCCGCGCGGGAGGTGTCCTGACCACATGGATAAAAGGGGTTGACATTTTCTGCCGGACATGTTACCTTGTCCTTAAGTTAAAAGGGAGTAGTTACAACGTGTGAGCAACATACCCCGGCGCGATTGCCGTGTTTACACGCTTCTGTATCAGAAGAACAAGACTTTTAGCACACAGGTGCTGAAAGTCTTTTTTTCGCAGATGAGGAAAACGATGCATTTCGACTCTGGCTTTTCAAAGGATGGGGCGCCTGAAAAAACAGAAAGGATAGGTGTTTGAGATGGATGTCGTAATTCAATTGTTACTGTTGGTTGTGGGCTTTGTGCTTCTGATGAAGGGAGCGGACTGGTTCGTGGAGGGTGCGTCAAAGCTGGCGGATAAGCTGGGGATTCCACAGCTTGTCATCGGGCTGACTATCGTTGCCATGGGAACCTCCCTGCCGGAGGCTGCCGTCAGCATCACCTCGGCGCTGAAGGGCAGTGCGGAGCTTACCATCGGAAATGTGGTGGGAAGCAATATCCTGAATATTCTGATTATCCTGGGCGTGACGGGGGTGATCTGTGCGATTCCGGTGCAGAAGTCCACCGTGCGATATGAGATTCCCTTTATGATCGGAATCACGGTGGTGCTGGCTGTCCTGGGGCTGGCAGATCATGTGGTCAGCAGGCCGGAGGGCGTGATCCTCTGGGGCTTCATGATCGTCTATCTGCTGTATCTGCTGAGGATGGCAAAGAACGGTCAGCCGCCGGAGGAAGTGCCGGAGGCCGGAAAGAACGATAAAATTCTGAAGCTGCTTCTGTTGATTGTCATAGGAGGGGCCATGATCGTGCTGGGCAGTGATGTCACCGTGAATGCGGCCACGGCTCTGGCGGAGAAATTCGGCATGAGCGAGCGGCTGATCGGTCTGACCATCGTGGCCTTCGGCACATCCCTGCCCGAGCTGGTGACCAGCGTGACTGCGGCTTTGAAGGGAAAGACGGATATCGCCGTGGGCAATATCGTGGGAAGCAATATTTTCAATATCCTGTTTGTGGTGGGAACGACGGCGCTGATCACCCCGGTGGTCTACAGTCCGGAGTTTCTGGTGGATACCCTGACTGCCATCGGCGCGGCGGTTCTGCTGCTGGTATGCGTCCTCCGCAGGAAGAAGCTGGGAAGACTGGCGGGAATCGCGATGCTTTTGGGCTATGGGGCGTATTTTGTATACCTGATCCGCTAGCGTGTGTTTGAAGTTACTTTTCACGGGCACCCGGGGGTGTGCAGCGCCATATAGGAATTGTGGAATTCCCTGTGCCAGGTGACGTCCTCGTCAAACCAGTCGGGCGGCGAGAAGGCTTCTGCGGCCTCGGTGCTGCCGAATTCCACCTCGGCCATGACCAAGGGAGCAAAGGGCGGGTCGAAGACGTCCAGCTCGATGGTGAGCTCATAATCTGCCGGAGGGGTGGGAAAACCCTCCCGGAAGGCGGGATTCGGCAGGGGGATCAGGTATCGTCTCTTGGAGATGATGTTTCCGTCCGCCTTCTCCCGCAGGTGAAGATAAGCTTCCCTGTTCAGGGCCAGATTGTGTTCCTCCCGCGCCATCATACCGCTGCCTTTGTAGGTGAGAATATATTCCTCATCCTCCCTGCGGACTCTGACCACAGGATCGGTACAAAGATAACCCTGCTCGATATGACGGCAGGGATAGCGGTCCAGGTCGGCGGGAAGTTTTTTGATCGTAAATTTTCGTTCAATTTCCATGATGATACCTCCGTGCCCGCCGTTTGGGGGCATTTGATTCAAAATTCGGACAGAACTGAGACAGCGGGTGACCCCCGCTGTTGTCAGTATAGCATATTTTTTCATTTTTTTCTATGAATTTTGCATGAAATGCAGTGAATCAATTGAAAAAAGGAAAAGAAATGTGTATACTGTTCTTAATTATGGCTTACTTTATTCATGGAAGAGGAGGGAAAAGGAGTGAGCAGAATTGCCGTTTTTTTTGCAGAGGGATATGAAGAAATTGAGGCGTTGGCCGTGGTGGATATCTGCCGCAGAGGCGGGATTGAGACAGATATGGTTTCCGTGTCGGGGGAACCGGAGGTGAAGGGAGCTCACGGCATCGCTGTCAGGACGGACAAGCTGCTGGAAGGACTGGATTTTGACGCTTATGATATGCTGGTGCTGCCCGGAGGCAAGGCGGGAACGGAAGGGCTGGAGGCCTGCGGCGAGCTGATGGCGCAGGTGGATGCCTTTTATGCAGCGGGAAAATACATCGGGGCCATCTGTGCGGCGCCCAGTATCTTTGGGCACCGTGGAATTTTAAAGGGCAGGAGGGCGTGCAGCTATCCCGCATTTGAGAGTCATCTGGAGGGAGCCGAGGTGACGGCAGGTCCGGTGGAGGTGTCGGATCATGTGATTACCTCCAGAGGTATGGGAACGGCCATTGATTTCGGACTTGCAATCCTGGGCGTATTCTGCGGCGGGGAGAAGGCTGCGGAGATGGCGGAGGCCATCGTCTACCGGAAAGGCGTGTAAAACATGCAAAATAAAGGAGATTATCATATGAAGAAAGCATTGATCACGGGAATAACAGGGCAGGACGGCTCCTATCTGGCGGAGTTCCTGCTGGAGAAGGGTTACGAGGTGCACGGTGTGGTGCGCCGTGCTTCCGTCAGCAATACGGAGCGCATTGATCATCTGATCGCGGAAAACAAAATCAGGCTTCACGAGGGGGATCTGACGGACTCCTCCAGCATGATCCGCATTGTGAGTTTGGTGAAGCCGGACGAGATCTATAACCTTGCGGCACAGAGCCATGTACATGTGAGCTTCGACGCCCCGGAGTACTCGGGGGATGTGGATGCCCTGGGCGTGCTGCGGGTTCTGGAGGCCGTGCGGATTGCGGGGCTTACGGATACCTGCCGCATTTATCAGGCTTCCACCTCGGAGCTGTACGGGAAGGTGGAGGAGGTTCCCCAGAGGGAGACCACGCCCTTTCATCCCTACAGCCCCTATGCGGTGGCAAAGCAGTACGGGTTCTGGATGGTGAAGGAGTATCGGGATGCCTACGGCATGTTTGCCGTCAACGGCATTCTGTTCAACCATGAGTCCGAGCGCAGGGGAGAAAATTTTGTCACCAGGAAGATCACGCTGGCGGCAGGCCGCATCGTCTGCGGTCTGCAGGAGAAGCTGTATCTGGGAAACCTGGATTCTCTGCGGGACTGGGGCTATGCCAAGGACTATGTGGAGTGCATGTGGCTGATGCTTCAGGCGGAAAAGCCGGAGGATTTCGTCATTGCCACAGGAGTGCAGCACACGGTGAGGGAGTTTACCACACTGGCCTTCCACTACGCCGGAATCGAGCTGGAATGGCAGGGGAAGGGCATGGAGGAAAAAGGGGTGGATAAGGCCACAGGCCGGGTGCTGGTGGAAGTCAGCAAGGACTTTTACAGGCCCACGGATGTGATCAATCTCTGGGGCGATCCCACGAAGGCCCGCACCGTGCTGGGCTGGAACCCGCAGAAAACCAGCTATGAGGAGCTGTGCCGGCTGATGGCGGAGCACGACCTGAAGCTGGCTAAGAAGGAGAAGCTTCTGAAGGGCTGAGGCGGCTTTCGGGACAGTCGGAGAAACAAAAAAGCATGGCCGGACTGAAAAGAGTGCGGCGGGAAACGCCGGAGGCTGAGAGGAAGTACAGCCGGAGGGCTGCGCGGGTCCGAAAAAATTGCGACGGGAGTCAAAAAGACAATGGAAAAAGAAGCGAAAATTTATGTGGCAGGGCACAGAGGGATGGTGGGAAGCGCCATCTGCCGCGCCCTGGAGAAAAACGGTTATACCAATATAGTAACGAGAACCCATGGGGAGCTGAACCTGTGCAGACAGGAGGAGGTGGAAGCGTTCTTCCGCTGTGAAAAGCCGGATTATGTGTTCCTTGCGGCGGCCAAGGTGGGGGGCATCATGGCCAACAGCGAAGCGCTGGCCGACTTTATGTATGACAACATGATCCTGGAGATGAATGTGATCCACTCCGCCTGGCAGAACGGCTGTAAAAAGCTTCTTTTCCTGGGAAGCAGCTGCATTTATCCCAGGATGGCGCCCCAGCCCATGAAGGAGAGCTGCCTTCTGACCTCGGAGCTGGAGAAGACCAATGAAGCCTATGCCCTGGCAAAGATCTCCGGGCTGAAATATTGTGAGTTTCTGAACCGTCAGTACGGCACGGACTACATCAGTGTGATGCCCACCAACCTGTACGGCCCCAACGATAATTATCATCCCTCCCACAGCCATGTGCTGCCTGCCCTGATCCGCCGGTTCCATGAGGCGAAGGAGTCCGGCGCGGAGGAGGTAGTGTGCTGGGGAACAGGCTCGCCGCTGCGGGAATTCCTCTATGTGGATGATCTGGCGGACGCCTGTATCTTTTTGATGAACACCTACAGCGGAAACGAGACGGTGAACCTGGGCACCGGAAAAGAGCTGACCATCAGAGAGCTGGCGGAGCTGGTGGCGAAGGTAGTGGGGTATACCGGAAAGGTGAGCTGGGATTCCTCCAAGCCGGACGGCACGCCGAGAAAGCTTCTGGATGTGAGCAAGCTGGAAGGACTGGGCTTCCGTTATACCACGGAGCTGGAGGAGGGCCTGCGGCTGACTTACCAGGATTTCCTGAACAATCCCATGAGAGCGGAGCGTTAGAGTATGCAGATTATTTTATTGTCGGGCGGAAGCGGGAAGCGGCTCTGGCCGCTTTCCAATGATGTCCGTTCCAAACAGTTTCTGAAAATGCTTCCCGGCCGGGACGGCGGGCAGGAATCCATGATCATGCGGGTATACCGGCAGATCATGGCGGTGGATCCGAAGGCCAGCGTCACGGTTGCCACGGGGAAAAAGCAGGTCAGCTCCATCGTTAACCAATTGGGGGACAAGGTGAAGATCTGTGTGGAGCCGGAGAGAAGGGATACCTTTCCGGCCATTTGTCTTGCGGCCAGTTATCTGAGGGATGTGCAGAAGGTGCCGGAGGAGGAGCCAGTGGTCATCTGTCCTGTGGATCCTTATGTGGAGCACACTTATTTTCAGATGCTGAACCAGCTGGCCCGGCTGGTCTCCGAGGACAGTGCGCGGCTAGTGCTGCTGGGGATGGAGCCCACTTATCCCAGTGAGAAATACGGTTATATCATCCCGGCGGACAGAGAACAGATCAGCCGGGTTGAAACCTTTCGGGAGAAGCCTGACCTGGAGACGGCAAGGGAGTATCTGCGCTGCGGGGCCCTGTGGAACGGAGGCGTGTTTGCCTGCAGGCTGGGCTATCTGCTGGAGAAAGCCCATGAGCAGATCGACTTTGAGGGCTACGGCGATTTTTTTGAGAATTACGGAAAACAGAAGAAAATCAGCTTTGACTATGCGGTGGCGGAGCGGGAGGAGAGCCTGCTGGTGGTTCGCTACAGCGGTGACTGGAAGGATCTGGGCACCTGGAACACCTTTTCCGAGGCCATGGAGGGCAGTACCCTGGGCAGGGTGACGCTGAACGAGACCTGTGAAAATACCCATGTGGTCAACGAACTCAATGTGCCTGTTCTCTGCATGGGTTGTAAAAATATGATTATTGCGGTAAGCGGGGACGGGATCCTCATATCCGATAAGGAACAGAGCAGCTACATCAAGCCCTATGTGGAGGAGATGACCGGACAGATCATGTACGCGGAGAAGTCCTGGGGGAGCTTTACGGTGCTGGACGTGCAGGAGGACAGTATGACCATCCGGGTGGTGCTGATGCCGGGGCATGGCCTTCATTATCACAGTCACGAGCACCGGGACGAGGTCTGGACCGTGACCGGAGGTGAGGGAGAGGCCCTGATCGACGGCAGAAGGCTTCCGGTGAAGCCGGGGGATGTGATTTCCATGCCGGCGGGCTGTAAGCATACCGTGTATGCCCGGACGGAGCTTTCCGTCATCGAGGTACAGGTGGGCAGGGAGATTTCCGTGGAGGATAAGCAGAAACATCCTTTGCCGGAAGGCGATGGGAAGCAATGATATTGAGAAAACAGTGATTGTCATGCGCGAAAGCGCGTACAGGGGTATCAGCATGAAAGAATATCGTAAGTGTGCCAGGGAAATGCTGGAGTTTGTGGAAAAGAGTCCCAGTTGTTTTCATGCGGCGGCAAATCTGAAGGAGCGGCTGAAGGCGCAGGGATTTGAAGAACTGAAGGAGACGGAGGACTGGAAGCCGGAGGCTGGAAAAGGGTATTGTGTGACAAGGAACGATTCCTCTCTGATCGCGTTCCGGCTGCCGGAGGAGACCAGGGGAATCCCTGGTTTTCACATTGCGGCGTCACACAGCGACTCCCCCTGCTTCAAGCTGAAGGAGTCTCCGGAAAAAAGTGTGGAAGGGCATTATGTGACACTGAACACGGAAAAGTACGGGGCAATGATCCTTTCTTCCTGGATGGATCGCGCCCTCTCCGTGGCGGGCCGTGTGGCCGTGCAGGGGAAGGACGGAATAGAGGCCAGGCTGGTCAATCTGGATAAGGATCTGCTTGTGATCCCCAATCTGGCAATCCACATGAACCGGGACATGAACAACGGCGTGGCTTATAATCCCCAGGTGGATATGCTGCCCCTGTTTGCGGAGCAGGAGGGGGAAAAGAAAAGCGGCGGACTGCTGAAGGCCGTGGCGAAGGCGGCGGGCTGCAAGCGGGAGGATATTCTGGGGCACGACCTGTTTTTGTATGTCAGGGAGAAGGGCCGCATCCTGGGCGAGAACGGAGAGTTTGTGCTGTCTCCCAGACTGGACGATCTGCAGTGTGCTTTTTCTTCCTTTCGGGCTTTTGAAACCGCATGTCCCGGTCGATATATCAATGTATGCGCGGTGTTTGACAACGAGGAGGTGGGAAGCGCCTCCAGGCAGGGGGCGGACTCCACGTTTCTGGAGGATGTTCTCTGGCGGATTGGGGAGAGCCTGGGCGCGGACAGAAGCGGGTATCTGAAGCTGCTGGCGGGAAGCTTCCTGCTCTCGGCGGACAATGCCCATGCGGTACATCCAAATCATCCGGAGAAGGCGGATCCCACCAACAGGCCATACTTAAACGGCGGCATTGTGATCAAGTATCACGGCGGCCAGAAATATATCACGGACGGCGTCACCGCGGCAAGGCTGAAGGCTCTCTGCCGCAGGGCGGGGGTGCCCTTCCAGACTTACGCCAACCGTTCCGATCTGGCAGGCGGTTCCACGCTGGGGAATATCTCGGCGGCGCATGTGTCTGTTCCGGGTGCGGATCTGGGGCTTCCCCAGCTGGCCATGCACTCGGCGGTGGAGACGGCGGGGGTGCGGGACACTCTCTGTGCGGTGGAGCTTCTGAGGACATTTTACGGGGAATGAGACGGAAATTAACAGCTGGAATGCATGACGATAAGGAGAAGGGGAAATGGTTAAGAACTCAAAAAAATTTTTGCTGATCAGTTTTTCTATTCTGATCGCAGGCTGCATCTGTATGCTCACCCTGGCGTCCGCGCTTCTGGCGCGGAAGAGTGACAACGCAGTCAGTGAGATCGGAGAGATTTACATGTATGCCATGGCAAAGCAGACCCAGCAGAAATTTGACGCGGTGGTCAGTCTGCAGATCTCTGAGATGCAGGGAATCGTGGAGCGGCATCCGCCGGAGCAGATGGAATATGGTCCGGAGATGCTGGAACAGCTTATTTTGAGCGCGCAGGTGCGAAACTATGTGTACCTGGGGCTTTACACGGAGGACGGAGAGAGCGAAACGGTCTATGGCCAGCCGGTGACATATGACGATGATGTGACCTTTGAGAGAGTGCTGGCAGACAGCAGCAAGAGAGTGTTTTCCGGCATGTCCCGGGACGGGCAGAAGCTTCTTTGCATGCTGATCGATGTGGAGTATCCCATGGACAATGGGCTGACCAGCTCGGCCATGGTGGCGGCTCTTCCCATGGACTATATGGAGAGTGTGCTGGCGCTGGATGAGGACTATGATATCATGTATTCCTTTATCATCCGCAAGGACGGTACTTATGTGGTGCGGACCAGACCTGAGAAGAATTACTATGCCTACATTTCGGAGATGTTTACCGAGCTGGATGGAAAGACCTCGGAGGAATATGCACGGGAGCTGCAGAATGCCATAGATACCAACGCGGACTACATAACCACGATTGTGGAGGATGGGGAGCGCAGATATCTGCTGTGCACCCATCTGCCGGATTCGGAGTGGTATCTGATTTCCATTCTGCCCTACGGTGTCCTTGACAGGATTCTGAACGACATGAACAGCCAGCGCCAGATCATTATTCTGGGCATGAGCCTTGCCATGCTGGCCGGTATCCTGCTGATCTTTGTTCTGTATTACAGACTTTCCCAGCAGCAGCTGCGGGAGCTGGCCCGGGCGGAGCGGGAAGCGGTAAAGGCGAACAAGGCCAAGAGCGAATTTCTTTCCAGCATGAGCCATGATATCCGTACACCCATGAACGGAATTGTGGGAATGACGGCCATTGCCATGACGAATATCAACGACATGGGGAAGGTGAAGGACTGTCTGGCAAAGATCACCTTATCCAGCAAGCATCTTCTGGGCCTGATCAACGATGTGCTGGATATGTCCAAGATCGAAAGCGGGAAGCTGACGCTGAACATGAGCCAGATTTCTCTCCGGGAGACCATGGAGAGCATTGTGAATATCGTGCAGCCCCAGGTGAAAGCAAGAAAACAGCATTTTGATATTTTTATCCGGAAGATTCAGGTGGAGGATGTGCACTGCGACAGCGTGCGTCTGAATCAGGTTCTGATCAATCTGCTGTCAAACGCCATAAAGTTTACGCCGGAGGGCGGGAAGATCAATATCTACCTGGAGCAGGAGCCATCGCCTCTGGGAGAGGATTATATCCGGTGTCATTTCCGGGTAAAGGATAACGGAATCGGCATGACCAAAGAATTCCAGCAGAAGATCTTTGAGACGTTCACCAGGGAGGACACGGCCCAGGTGGGCAAGACCGAGGGAACCGGATTGGGTATGGCCATCACAAAGGCCATTGTAGAGACCATGAAGGGAACGATAGAATTGCAGAGCGAGCCCGGAAAGGGGAGCGAGTTCCATATTACACTGGATCTGGAGAGAGCGGAGATCCGGGAGGAGGATATGATACTTCCGCCCTGGAGAGTGCTGGTGGTGGATAACAACGAGGATCTGTGTCTGAGCGCCGTCAACTCGCTGAAGGAGATCGGCATTGAGGCTCAGTGGGCCACGGACGGCAGGACGGCTGTGAAGATGGTGGAGAGACAGCATCTGAAGAACGAAGGCTATGAAGTGGTTCTTCTGGACTGGAAGATGCCGGATATGGACGGACTGCATACCGCAAAGGAGATGAGGAAGCATCTGGGAGAGAATGTCCCGATTCTGATCATATCCGCCTATGACTGGAGCGACATCGAGGATGAGGCCAAGGAGGCAGGGATTCAGGGCTTTATCTCCAAGCCGCTGTTTAAGTCCAATCTGTTCCTGGGACTGAGCCAGTATATGCTGGAACAGCCTCAGGAGGAAAAGGAAAAGCAGGCGGATCATCTGCGGTTCGCCGGGAAGCGGATTCTGCTGGCAGAAGACAACGACCTGAACTGGGAGATCGCGGAGGAGATTCTCTCCGAGGCGGGCTTTGAACTGGAGCGGGCAGAGAACGGACAGGTGTGTGTGGAGAAGTTCTCCGGTTCGGAAATCGGTTACTATGACATCATTCTCATGGATGTGCGTATGCCGGTGATGAACGGTTACGACGCCACAAAGGCCATTCGGGCTCTGGAACGGGCGGATGTGGGGCTTCCCATTCTGGCAATGACTGCCGACGCGTTTTCGGATGACATTCAGCGTTGTCTGGATTGCGGCATGAATGAACATATTGCCAAACCTATTGATGTGAACAGACTGACTCAGATTTTGAGAAAATATCTGAAGTGACGGAATGCGCCGGAGCAGAACCTGCTCCGGTGTTTTTTTGCGGAGGATCCTGTGAGGTATAGCTGTATCAGACAGTTATGTGTCACGGTATCCTCTTTTTTTGTTTTAGGAAAACTAATACTATTTTATACACTTTTATCTTTTGTGACATAATATGACAAAATAATTATTTATTACTACAGAAATATAGTAAAAATAAAATGTATACTGGTTTGTTGGTAAGATATAGGTAACAGCCACAGATCGGGGGAACTGTATGGGACGTGATGAGAGCAGGGAAGACAGTCTGTTTGTGAGAAGTGCATATTATCCGGGAAAGCTGCTGCATGCAGGGGATTTTATCACCGATCAGGAGTATGGGAACCGGAAGCTTGCTTTTATCATCCGAAATCTTCACGGCTGGGGCATTTTGGAGGGCTTGGAGGCAGAGGAGACGCCGGATGGCAGTGTGCGTCTTCTGCGGGGAAGCGCCATAGACCCCAGGGGCAGAATTCTCTCTGTTCCCGCGGACAGACGGGTGGAGGCACAGGACATCGAGGGGATTTTTGGAACGGATTCCAGAGAGCTGATTCTGGGCCTGCGTTATGCGGAACGGACGGTGGAGACGGAACGTGTTCTGCTTCAGGATCAACAGTGCGTTCAGCCGGCCAGAATCGCGGAGACCTGTGTCCTGAAGGCTTACGGAGAGATTGCCTGGGAAAGGCTTCTCGCACAAAGGAACGTCGGGGAAGAGCTTCTGGTACAGGAGAAGGTGCTGTATAAAGGGGAAGGGATTACGCTGTCGGTGCGGGTTCCCCGGATTGTTCCCGCTGACGGTCTGTTTCGCATCCGCATTTTGATGTGCGCGCAGCAGGAAGTCGATACCTCCGTGGGGTGGCGCGGAATAGCAAAGCTGGAAGGGGCGTTTTGTGCCCGGACAGGGAATTCCTTTTTCAGACTGGAGGAGGAGCAGGTTGTCTGCTCGGGCCGTCTGGAGCGGGAGTGGGAGATCTGTACGGAGGAGAGGAGGCAGCCGGTGCTGCTGGAGATCAGCAGCCTGGAAATCACAGACGGAAAGGGGCAGACCGTGGAGGCTCCGGCCTGCAGGCTCTGCATGGAGACCGCGGCGGACTATGACCGGACGGTCAGGCGTTATCTGCGGGGAAGGCTTCCGGACCGGCAGGAAGAGGCAAGGGAGGAATGGGTGCCGTTGGCCCGGCTGAGGCTGGAGGAAGCAGGGCAGCCGGGGGGTTATAAACTTACTTTGCCCCGGGACGACAGTGTGCGGGTCACTGTGGCCAGGCCGCTGGAAGAACAGCTTCTGGCACGGGTTCGCCGGGAAAACGGGATTTTTGACCGGGGCCTGCAAAGACGTCCGGAGCCGCCTCGGCCGGCTCCGGAACCGGTTCATCCCCTGCCGCCTCCGGGCCCCGGGCAGACTTCGTTCCCTCCGCCGCCGGAGGGCGGTATGCTGCGGCAGCAGATGCAGGAGCTTTTGGAGGAGGACAGGGAAAAACACATGCGGAGAGGTGTGGCAGTGATCACCATACCAAAGCGGTGCAGAAAGGGACAGGTGATTGTCTCGGATAAGATTTTTCACGGTTTCCGGGGAGAAGAGGTACTGCTCTGGTGCGGACGGATGCTGGAGGAGCAGTACCGGGTGTACTGGGAACGGGGCAGAAAGCAGTATCAGGTGCTCTCCGGAGATCAGGGGTTGTTTTCCGAGGAGAGGGACAGCCCCGGGATCCTCAGACAGGCCGTTCTGCAGAACGTGGAGGAGGGCAGCTTCCGCATCGCCCTGACCGTGTCCGGCAGAAAAGGGCGGAGCCGAAGCAGGGAGGTGGCCGTTTCATGGGCAGCGATAAAGCTGGAGTAGGAAGCGGCATTTCGGAGACGGGGAAATGTATTCTGGAGCTTTTCCGAAAAAAGCTCTGCCCGGAGTTTGTGCGGGACGAAGATCTGATTCTGCTCACTTCCCCCTGGGAGGAGGCGGATTACCGGGTGGGGATCTATCTGTATGACATACAGGATCATTCGGTGATGACAACGGCGGAGATTCCGGTGAGCGACACCCTCAGACGGTTTCCACCCAAGGCGGTGGAGCTTTCCTATCTGGTCTTCTGCAACGAGACCCACCGTTTCGGCGGAGTGCAGCGGGAACAGATTCAGACAGTGTTAAACGAGATTGTCCGCACGGTATACGACAATCCGGAGATTGAGCGGAAGGAGGGAGAGTGTGTTTTTCTTTCCTTCCTGCGGGAGAATGTGGAGTTTAAAATCCGGCTCTGGGGAAGCTTTAACCGCCCTCTGCAGCCGGCGGTTTATCTGAAGGCCGCGCCGGTACTGATAGAGTCCGGGAGATTGCGCAGCGCAGGCCGGGTGCAGGAGAGAGAGTACCAGGTGGAGAAGAAGGAGGAGCGAGAATGAAACCGTTGCTGATTCAGGGGACGATGCTGAAGTGCAGCTTTGGAAGCGCGCCGGCGCCCCTTATGGTGCTGCCGGATAAGAAGGTGAATTCCATGTTTCCGGTGGCTGTGAGCGCGGATCATGTCCCGTTTTTGAATATTCTGCCCTTTGGCATGTGCTCCAATCCCGCCAATCCCATGGTGATGGCCGCCACTGCAGCCGCCATGGGGGCGCTGACGCCGGTTCCCTGCATTCCCTGTACGGCGGAGGCGTGGTCGGGGGCATGCGGTAAGGTGAAGGTGAAGGGAAAGCCGGCTTTGAATATGGATGCCAGGCTGAACTGCCTGTACGGGGGAAGTATTCAGGCGGCGGCGCCCATGCAGCCAACGGTTCTCCTATAAAAAAAGGGAACATTTGTCAGAATCTGCGGTATGATGGAAGGGGAACAGGCAGACTGTGTCCCGGGCCGCGGCAGGCGGCAGAAAGGAGAGATATGGCGGAATATTTATCGCCCGGAGTGTATGTGGAGGAGTTTGATTCCGGTATTAAGGCCATGGAGGGTGTGGGAACCAGCACCGCAGGTTTTGTGGGAATGGCGCAGAAGGGCCCGGTGAAAGGGCATCCTGTGCTGATCACCAGCATGGCGGACTATCAGAGGCGCTTTGGAGGGTATCTGTCGGAGCGCGCCTACGGAGACAAGCGCTTTCTTCCCTATGCGGTGGAGCAGTTTTTTAACAACGGAGGCTCATCCTGCTATGTGATGCGGGTTTGCGGGGAGGAGAAGGTAACGAGTACGGGGGAGCCTGAGCCGGGAAGCCCTGCCTGCGCGGCGGCAGTTTTGAAGGCCGGGTCCGGGAAGGAAGCATTTCTGACCCTTCGGGCCGCTGACCCGGGGGCCTGGGGGAACACGGTACAGATCCGGTTTGCCTTGCAGGCCAGAAACAGAGTGGGTGTGAAGGCTCCGCTGTCGGGAGACAGCCAGGGGGCGGCAGGCTATGAGCTGGAGAGCGATTGCGGTCTTCAGGAAGGAGATCTGGTCTGTCTGCAGCAGAAGGGCTCCGACGTCAGCTTTGGACTTGTGGAGAAGGTGAAGGAGACGACGGTCAGCCTGAAGTGGCTGGGCACATCGGCGGGGAGCCTGCAGTTTGCAAAGGAAGGGGAGAATCCGGAGATACCTTTGCCGGATGTGTTCCTGTATCTGGCGGAGTGGGTGCTGTCCGTGCAGGACGATACCGCTTCCGAACAGTATGAAGGGGTATCTTTCAATCCGGAGCGCAGTAATTTTGTGGAAAACCTGCTGGAAAAATCCCGGCTGATCTGTGTGAAGGCCGACCCGGAGAAGCTGGAGGCCAATGCTCTGGAGGGGATTCTGAAAGAGAGCGGAGGGCTCTGTACCAAAATCAGGCTTACAGGGGGCAGTGACGGAGAGATCGCTGCGGAAGAAACGGATTCCTCCCTTTACATCGGCAGGGACGGTTCTCCCGATGTGAGGACGGGGCTTATGGCGTTTCAGACGCTTTCGGACGTGAGCATCCTGGCTGTTCCGGGCATTACGGACAGGGCGGTACAGCTTGCCCTTGTGAGCCATTGCGAGAGGATGGGCAACCGCTTTGCCGTCCTTGATATGCCCAGGGATGCCAGGGAGGTATCCCAGCTGCAGGAGTATCGGGAAAATGTGGATTCCGGATACGCGGCCATGTATCATCCCTGGCTGCAGTGCTACGATTCCCTGGCAAAGCGTAGCGCCTGCTTCCCGCCTTCCGGAGCCATAGCGGGCATATACGCGCGGACGGACAACGCCCGGGGCGTTCACAAGGCGCCGGCCAACGAGATCGTGCGTGGATGCACGGGACTTTCCGTGAGCTATAACGAGACGGAACAGGGAAAGCTGAATCCAAAGGGCATCAATCTGATCCGGGCTCTTCCCGGGCAGGGCATCCGGGTCTGGGGAGCCAGAACCTGCTCCAGTGACGGCAACTGGAAGTACATAAACGTCAGGCGGCTGTTTATCTTCATCGAGGAGTCCATTCGGGTGAACACCAACTGGGCGGTGTTCGAGCCCAATGACGAGATGCTCTGGTCCAGGGTGGAGGGAACCATCCGGGTATTTCTGACCACACAGTGGAGAAACGGCGCGCTGGCCGGAGCAACGGCGGAGGAGGCATTCTTTGTAAACATCGGAAAAAGCACCATGACGGAGGACGACATCCTGAACGGCCGGCTGATCTGCGTCATAGGGGTTGCGCCGGTGAGACCTGCAGAGTTTGTGATCTTCCGCATCACACAGAAGATGGAAAACGCACAGTGAGGAGGGACGGCAGATGGCAATGGTATATCCTTTTAAAAAGTATAATTACGATGTCACCATCGACGGAAAGGCGGTGGGCGGTTTTTCCGAGGTCAGTGCGCCGGATATTTCATCCGATCCCATCGAGTACCGGGAGGGCAATTTTGCCGTGAATACGGTGGGAAAGCAGCCCGGCCTTGTGAAGTACGGAAATATCACGCTGAAGTGGGGCATGACCAATTCCGTGGAGCTGTACAACTGGATGAAGGAGGTGGAGAGCGGCACCATCAATCGAAAGACCGTGGTGATCAGCCTCCGGGACGACAAACAGCAGGAGATTGCAAAGTGGACCGTGATCTCGGCCTGGCCCACCAAGTACACGGCGCCGGATTTTAATGCCACCAGCAATGAGGTGGCGGTGGAAACCCTGGAGCTGGCCCATGAGGGTGTGACCCGCGACAAATAAGGCCACAGGCAAGGAGCGTATCAATGTTTTTACAGACGGAATATGAGTTTACATTACCCAGAGGGTATGTGGACCGGGAGGGCGGCGTTCACCGCAGGGGCGCGATGAAGCTGGCCACGGCCATGGACGAGATTGAGGCGGAAAGGGCTTCCAGAGTCAGGGAGAATACCGATTATCTGCCGGTGGTTCTGCTCTCCCGGGTGATAACCAGGCTGGAAGGGGTGGAGAAAATCACTCCGCAGGTGATCAGAGAGCTGTTTACTGCGGACTATGCGTTTCTGCAGAATATGTACGAGACCATCAACGGCACCGAGGAGCCTCAGATACAGGTACAGTGTCCCCACTGCAGTCAAAGATTTACCGATACGCTGACTTTTGTTTTGGGGGAATGACGGTCACAGGCCGGGAGGAGCTGTTCCGTGAGATCTCTTTTATCGGGTATTATTTCCACTGGCCGGAGGAGCAGATTCTGAAGCTTCCCAGCCTTTCCAGGAAGAAGTACTGCGGGGAAATCACCCGGATCAACAGAAAGATAAACGGAGAGAAAAATCTGTTTGGACTCTGAGGACAAAGGAGGAGAATTCAGCATGGGACAGTCGTTATTACCCGTCACAGATCCCATACCCGGATATCGGTTCAATGTTTTTTTGAATGATATGATTATGGGATTTCAGAAGGTTTCAGGAATTGTCAGCGAGATGGAGACGGAGGTTTACCGGGAGGGCGGCTTGAATACGGGCGTGCATGTTTTTCCAAAGGCTTTCGAAAAGGAGAGGACACTGCGGCTGGAAAAAGGAACCTGCAGGGGGGAAGGGCATCTCTTCTGCAGGGTGGGAGCCCGGCTGGAAGGCCCCCTGAATCTTGTGGTTATGGATCATCAGGGAAATCCGCTGAAGAGCTATCTCTTTACAGGGCTGGTGGTGAAGGCATGGGAGGTTGGAGAGCTGAGCGCGGAGCAGAGCGGTATTCTCACGGACCGGTTTGAGGTCAGCTATGAGAGCTTTGTGGTCAACAGATGAGGACACAGGTAAAGAAGGCTGTCTGCGCAGGGCAGGAGACCATGGAATATGCCCTTTTGGGGCGGAGAAGAACAGAGTCTTCCGGGCCGCAGGAGCCCGGAAGGGAAAGACTGAAAGAGCTGCTGCTTCCCATGGTGCGGGAGGCGGTGCAGAAACAGCTGAAGGAACAGCAGGATTACTACAGATCCAGACCCTCCCTTGCGCTGCGGCAGGCAGAGCAGATTTTCGGGGCGGGGAATGTGGAGAGGGCCATTGCGCCTGTGGTATCCAGACAGGTCTATGAACAGCTGGAGGAGCGTATCTGCCGCGAAAGGCTGAGGAAAGGGCGGTGAGCGCAGGAATGCCTGAACTGAAAAAGGCATTTATAGGATCCTATGTAAACGGGCATATGGAGTTGGAGGGCAGGTTTTATGTACCCTTCAATCCGACGGAGATCTCCATCGAGGAGGCCATCGGAGTGGTGGATGTATCGGGGGTTGACGGCAGAGAGAAGCAGAGGCGGATGAAACAGGGGAGCGGGGTAGGCATACAGCATCATGTGCGGGGATCCTCCTTACGCCGGGGCAGTGGAATGACGACTCTCTCTGTCACCCTCTTTTTTAATACCCTGAACGACCTGTATCAGGATTCCTATGGGGATGTGAGGGAGGAGATCCGCCGGCTGTACCCCTATACCAATACCAACACCAATAAAGCGAAGCAGCTCTATTTTTTCTGGGGCTCCGTGGCGGTGGCGGGCAATCTGACCTGTATGAGCGTCACCTACACCATGTTTGCGCCGGACGGCACGCCTGTCCGGGCGCAGGTGAGCATCACCATCGAAGGATTCTATGTGGGGGAGGAGACGGCTCAGGGGGGCGGTCCGGGGGGAAAGAAGGAAGTCCCGGGAACCCGGGTGGATTCCGGTGCGGGGGCCGACTGGCGGAACAATTACCGGGGCGGCGGGAACCCCAGGCTCTGACAAGGACTCCGGGGCAAAGGAGGGAAGGCTTTGGGAAAAATAAGCGGAAAGAGTCTGGCGGAAAAATATCTGGATTTTCAGGAGCCCTGTGTCACTGTCCTGGCCGGAGGCCGGGAGATTCCGGCAGGGAAAGGAATTTATCTGGATTACACGGAGGTGATCTCCAGCGTGGGGCCCCAGCCGGATATGGCGGTGCTGTGCTACCGGGCGGGCCGGTATACCGAACAGGATTTTACCCTGCTGGAGGGCTGTCTTGCAGTGGGACAGAGGATGGAGGTTCTGACGGGATACGCGGGTCAGGAATCCAGGATTTTTCTGGGCTATCTGCATCAGGTGGAGGCGGTGGACGGTATGCGGGATTATGTGGAGTACACCCTGACCTGCCTGGATGTGAAGGGGCTGATGAAAAAGAACAATGCGCTGAGAATCTCCGGGGCACAAAAGGCCCAGCAGCAGCTTGAGGACATTCTGGGCCAGAGCTGCTACAGGAGCCTTGTGGAAAAGAAAAAGATTGAGACGCTGCCAAAGGAGCTGAATCAGGACTGCGTCATAAACGGCGAGACGCATTATGACTGGCTGTGCGGCCTGGCTGCCAGGGCGGATTACGAGTTTTTCTGCGGCCGGGGCGAGATGGTTTTCCGGAAGGCAGGAAGGCAGGGCCCGGACTGTCTGGAGCTGGCGGTGGAGTATGGGCTTCTGGAGGTGCGGGGGACGGTGACCATGGCGGAGCAGACGGGGTATGTGCAGGTCTGCGGGCACAACAGGATGGACGAGAAGACTATCGGAAGGGCGGAATGGCCGGGGGCGCCGGGGCCTTTTGCAGGCGGGATACAGCAGGCGCTCCGGGGAATCGGGCTTTGCCTGCGGGATCCGGAGGCGGAGACGGGAGAGCAGGCAAAGCAGCGGGCAAAAATCATGATGGAGCGGAGAGCGGGCAGATGTTCCCGGATCAGGGCAGTGAACCTGGGCATTCCGGAACTGCGTCCCGGGATTCTTGCGGATATCACCTCTGGAAATGCGGAGAGCCTGTCAGGGCGGATTTATGTGGAGGAGGTTCGTCACCTGCTGGATGAGACGGGCTACAGAAGCATTGCGGAGGGCGTGCGGCTGAAGGCGTGATGGATTGGGAGCCGGTAAAGCAAACCGATGGGGAAGGACAAAATGAAAGGGGACAGCTGATGTTATCGGATTACCTGGATTACGGCGCGGGAGAGCAGGAGCGGAAGGAAGGATCTCTTCAGGATATGTGGGGGACGGTATTGTCCGCCTCTGAGGGCACGGAAAAGGGAAACGTGCGGGTGAGAGTGAAGCTGATGGAGGACAAAATGGATGTCTTTGACAATGTGCCTGTGCTGTCCTGCCATGCGGGGGACGACCACGGACTGTTCCTGCTGCCGGAGGAGGGGGATACCGTGCGGCTTGCCTTTCCCGGCGGGGATCTGAGACATCCTGTGGTGACGGGCTGCCGCTTTCCCGGGAGAAGCCGTTTTCTGGAGGACATGTGCCGGAAGGAGGAGAAGAAAAGCGGCTTCCTTGCAAAAAACGGCAGCAGCGTTCTCTTTTCGGGGGAGAAGGGCAGGGGGCTGATTCAGGTATCCGGCGCGGAGAACATGGCCTGGCGGCTGGATGAGGAAAAGCAGCAGACCTCCGTGGGGGACAAGGCGGAAAAGAATCAGCTGCTTTTGGATAAAAAGCAGGGGGCGGCCACAATAAAGGCGGAGACCTCGGTCCGGCTGGAGTGCGGCAAGAGCAGCCTGGAGCTGAGAGAGGACGGCAGGATTGTTCTGCACTGTGAGGAGCTGACGCTGGAGGCAAAAAACATTCGGATCCGGGGGAACACAAGGGTGCAGATCAGCGGGCAGGAGCTTGCGCTGGAGGGAAAGACCGGGATCTCGGTCACCGGGAAGGGACAGGTCAGGGTGGAGAGCAAGGGTACGCTGAAGCTGTCCGGGGCCATGATCCATCTGAACTGAACGGGAGCAAACAGGAGGATTTGTCATGACAGAGGGATGGAGCTTTCCCTTCGGCATATCGGGGGAGCATGGAAGAGTGAAGACCAGCAGTGACAGAGAAAATATCAGAGAATCTGTCAAAATCATTCTGCTGACGGAGCCGGGGGAGAGAAAGCTGCACCCCACATTCGGCACGAAGCTGCACCAGTTTCTGTTTGAAGGGCTGGATCATCAGACAAGGGAAATGATCTGCCGGGAGGTGCGCCATTCCCTGCAGATGTGGGAGAAGCGTATCTGTGACATCCGGGTGGAGGCACTGGCCGCGCCGCAGAGCCAGGGGGAGCTTCGCGTAGCCGTCTCTTACCGCATAGCGGGCAGGGAGGAAGAGGACGGCGTGGAGGTGGCGCTGTAGGAGGAAGCCTGTGGAAGAAAAGTGGGAGACAAGGGTAAAAAAGCTGGCGCTGGCCTTTGAGACCGGCTGGCAGTATATGCCGGGGAGCGAAGAGGCCGGGAGTGTGCTCACGGATCTTTTCCTGGAGATGGCGGGGAAAAATAAAGAGCGGCTGGAAAGAATCTGGGAGAAACAGGAGCTGGAATTTCTTCAGGCAGCGCCGGTTATGGGGCAGGAGCCGGAGGCGGACTGCCGGGGAGCTCTCCTGGTGACGGCGTCCGGGCAGGAGGACGGGTGCTGGCTGGAGGAGGGCGTTTTGGCCTGGGCCCGGGGAGAACAGGGGGAGACGTTTCGGTTCCGGACTGCCTGTGCTCTGCAGCTTACCGCGGCAGGCCTGCGTTATGCGGTGTACCGGCGGGGACTGTGGGCCTGGCTTGTGCTGGGGGAGCAGGAAAAACAGGGGAGCATCGCCCTGTTTCAGCCGGCGGGAGCGCTGCTGAAATACCCGGTTTTTTGCTGGCATTTTTCCGGGCTCTGGGACGGGCGGAGAGAATTCTGTTTTCGGGTGGAATTCGGCAGGGAGGCCGTGCCTGTGGAAGCGCTCTGCGGAGACTGGACGGTAAGCGACGGGGAAAGGTGTTTTCCCGTCACATGGAGGCAGTCGGATTCCGGCTGTTTTTTGGAAGGGCGAACTCCGGAGTTTGCGGGGAACCTGAGCGGCAGGCCGTACCAGGTGAGCCTTGGGTTTCCGGATGCCGGGAAGCCGGTGGGGGAATGGCTGGAGCTTTTGTGCGGGGAGGTTTTCCTGGCGGAAGGTGCCCGGGAATGGGAGCCGGAGGTGTGCCTGACCGGATTTGAAAGCTGCGGCCCCGAGCGGGTGCTTCCCTTCGGAGACGCCCCGGAGGAGTCCGCCTGTCTCTATGTTTCCTGTGACGGAATCCCCCGGGGCAGCGAGCTTGGGATTTTGTTCCGCGAGAGCTTTCTGGAGGAGGAAAGGCTTCCGGAGCCTGTGCCCCGGGAGTATGAAAAGCTGTACAGAAAATATCCCTGGCTGAAGACAACCGGAACCGTGGAGGAATGGCGGCCGGAGGAGACCAGGTGGGAATATTTCAACGGGAATCTGTGGCGCACACTGCCGGGCAGCGAGTGCTGGAATACAGGCTGCGGCGGGGAAGGCGGAGAGCGGGATTATGTCTGGCAGTGTCCGCCGGATATGCGGCCCTGCGCCGTGGAGGGGGAGGAGCACCTGTACCTTCGTCTGCGCCTGGTCAGGGTCAGCAATGCCTACGCCGCATTTTACCGCAAGCGGATTCCCGTGCTGGAAGGGATCCGGCTTGCCGCAGGAGAACACAGGGAGCCATATTGCCTTCGGGAAATTCCGGATCCTGCCGTGGCGGGGGAAGAGAAAATGTACCTTGGCTTTGACAGAGAGATAACGCCCCACAACCGCTGGTTTGCGGGGGAAGGGTATGGTTCTTTTCGCAAGGAACAGCTGAAGGGATGGGATATATTGTTTGGCCGGAAGGCGTTCTGGGCAGAGCTGACGGAAAAGAAGGAAGAGATCCTGCCGTGTCTTTTGCCCAATTATGTGCAGATTCGGCAGGAGCCGGAGGACAAAGGGCGGGAGAACGGGGAGGAGGGGGAGGTTCGGATAGAACCGGGAACCAGATTTACCCTGGAGCCCCTGCACATGGGCCTTTTGGAGGCAGTGTGCCCGTGGGAAATCTGCCGGGCGGCCGGAGAAACGGCGGAGATTCCGGAAAAGACGGCGGCGGAGCATGGATTTGCCCATTTCGGGCGGCTGCTGACGCCTTTGGACCTGGAACTTATGCTGCAGGAAAGATTTCCCCTTCTGCGGGTTCATTCCTGTGTTTTCCGGAAGGAAGAAAGATGTCTTCACATAGAGCTTTCCTTTCAGGCGGAGGATGGGAACCGAAAGCTGTTCCGCACGCTGCAGGAGCAGCAGAGGGAGCTGGGGCTTGCGCTGCCCCGGGTTCGGCAGTGGCTGGAGGAGACGGTGGTGAAGAAAGGCCCCCTCTGGCTGAAGGGCTGTGGGGTGGAAGTTACGTTTCAGGAGGGGAGGAGTGAGTATGTCAGGGCAGATATCTTTGGATGACAGCAGCTTTGAGGAGCTGTACGGACAGGCCATGGAGAGAATTCGCCGGCAGGCGCCCTGGTGGACGCACACGGAGGTGTCGGATCCCGGCATTATGCTGGTGGAGATGTGGGCCATGCTCACGGACATGCAGAGCTTTTACCTGGATCAGGTGCAGGAGAGCCATTACAGAAAATATCTGAAGCTTCTGGGAATCAGGCCGGAGGAAGGGGAGTGCGCCCGGACGTGGGTCTTTTTTGAACAGGTGGGGGAGGAGCGGACGGTGCCTGCAGGGACGAAGCTTCTGGCCGACGGGCTGGTGTTTGAGACGGAGGAAGAGGTGCGGCTGGCAAAAAACGATCTGGTGGGATTTTACCTGGAGAGGGGAAGAAATCTGATCAGGAAAATGAAGCTGTCCCGCAAAAGCAGCTTTGCGCTGGGACAGGGGGAGCAGCTTTTTTCCTTTGCGCTGGAGGAATCGCCTGCCCCGGGAAAAATCTTCTCTTTTTTCGCGCTGATAAAAGAGTACCCGGAACGGCGGGATGACAAGGATTTCCGGCTGGTGCGGTTGGGCTGGGAATACCGGACAAAGGAAGGCTGGCGGGAAGCGCAGGTGGTGCGGGACGATACCCGGGGCCTGCTCTACAGCGGTCTGATTTGTCTGCGGATGGATACCCCCATGAGCGGGGAGGGGGAAAACGGGTATGAGATCCGGTGTCTGGTCAGAGAGGGGGATTTTGATGTCCGGCCCGTTCTGTACAAGCTTTATCTGAACGCGGTGGCTGCGGTACAGAGGGATACGCTCTGCTGCAGGGAGGAGTTCCTTTTTACAAAGGACGTGCACCGCGTGGCACTGCAATCTTATCTGGCCAGAACGGGCAGACTGTGGATCCTGCGAAAGAGGACTGACGGCCCGGGAACGGAGGACGGGGAGCTCTGGGAGAACATTACGGACAGTCCCCATATCCGGCTGGATCCTCCGGTGACACCGGAATGCCCGGAGAGATACCTGACTTATGCGGGGGAGGGGCAGGTGCGGGTGGTATGCAGTGATGCCCGGATTGCCCCGAAAGAGCTTGTCAGGGAGGTCACAGGAATTTCCTCCCAGCAGATAACAATGCCCTGGAATAACAGGGTTTTGCGAAGCGGTACGGAGATCATGCTGGGACAGGGCGGAAAAGGGCTGTACCGCCGCTGCCGCAGAGCGGAGCCGGAGGAGGACAGATACGGAAACGCCTGGCATTGGAAGGACGGGGAAAATGTCATCGTCCTGGGAGACGGAAGGCACGGAGAGATTCCGCCGCCGTCCGTAGACGGGCTGCACTTTGTCTCGCTTGTCCTATGGGAAGGGGAAAAGGGCAATGTGGCCGTGGGCAGGATCACGGGCTGGGAGCGGCCGGAACTTTTTCCGGGCGTCGTCTGTCTGAACCGTCTGCCGGCCAGAGGCGGCAGGGATTGTAAAATCCCCTCGGAACAATTTAGGGAAGCGGGAAAACAGCTCTCCGATTCCGGCAGGATGATCACGGGAGCGGACATTGAAATCCTTGCCATGAGGACGCCGGGGCTTCTTTTGGCCAAAGCCCATGCAGGGTGGAGGGACGGTGCGCTGGAGGTGACGCTGACGCCCCAAAATAAACTGAGCAGCCATTGCGAGGAATGTTACAGACGTCAGGCGGAAAGGTATCTGGAACAGTACCGGATAGCGGGTACACGGATGAGGATTGAGATCAGGAAGGAATAAGGAGGCCTTTGTATGGCTACACATTGTTTATCCGGCAGGGGGCTTCTGGGCTGTGGCTGGCAGGAGGGCTTCAGCAGGGGAGACGGGGGACTTCGGCTGACGCAGGAGTTTGTCACAGGCGTTTTTGTCAGCAGAGTCTATGACAGCGGCAGAGAGGGCGCCGAGTGGGACAGCCTCAGACTGGAGATTACTGACGGAGCGGCCATGGAGGTTTTTGTCTGGCTTTTCGACGAAGCGGATGAGACGGAGGAGGAGCTGCTGCAAGCCGGGCAGGTAAGGCGCTGGCTTCTGCTCCAGAGGGAGCACGGCAAAGGGAGAACATGCTACGGCTCCAACTATCGTACCATGCTGCTGTACGGCAGGGGCGGCGGACGTTATGCAAGGCTTGCGGTGGAGGTGCAGCCGGACAGGGAGAGGAGCATCCTGTTTGCGGGCTACGACCTTGCTTTTCCCAAGGAGAGCTTCACCCGCTATCTGCCTGCCATCTTCCGGGACGATCCCGTACTGGAACGTTTCCTTGCGGTACAGCAGGATATCTACCTGTCTCTGGAGTCGGAGGTGGATCGTCTGGCAGAAAAGATGGATTTTGATCTGATCCGGTTTTGGCAGATGCAGAAGCTGGCCCGCTGGATGGGCTGGGGAGAGCTGGCCAAAAAGGAAACCCTTGGGGAGGAGCTTTTGAGAGGGCTTTTGCGGGAGGGAATTTCGCTGACAGGGAGAAAGGGAACCTGTGAGTACTACATCAGACTGACGGAGCTTCTGACAGGGCAAAAGGCGGTGATGGCGGAGGAGCCGGAAAATCACAGGGCAGTGGTGCTGGTGTTGGGAGAACCGGGGAAGGGATGGGAGAAATGCAGGAACTGGCTGAAGAAAAATGTACCCCTGGGAATTGAGATGGATTTCGTGGTTTTGGGCAGGACGGACAGACTGGATCAGCAATGCTTTCTGGATAAAACCGCGTGGCTGTCAGACTATGAGACCGCGCTGCTGAAGGAGGGCTGTCCCATTGAACGGATAAGGCTGCAGTGAGGAAGGAGGAAACTGGGTGGAAGAGGAGTTTGCACAGGGTGGTTTCCTGTCGCCGGAGGAACATATGCAGGAGTATCTGGAGCTTTTTCTGCTGCTTCAGCAGGGGGAGGAAGCTTTTGCTGCCTTTGCGCGGCGGTGCGGGCGGCTGGAGGAGCGGGAGCAGAAGACGGATATTTTTCTTCCTGTTCTGTACCTGCGGGAGTGCTTTCAGCTGAACAGACTGGAGTACTGGACTGTGATGTTTGCCTTCTGCCTGGAACTGGAGGAGGGGCTGGGGCTGAATTACAGAAAAAAATACGGCAGCAGGAGCCCAGGACTGTCCTATGTGCTGCAGCTGCTCTCCCCGGTATTTCCCGCGGACTTTGCCTTTGTGGCCCGATTCTGCGGAGGGAAGGGGGCATTGCGGGATATCCTGGAGCTGCTGCCGGAGAGGGCGGGCGGGGAGCAGGAGGGCCTGCTTCTGCGCCCCCTGCGCCTGTATCCTGCCGCATTCTTTTTCCTGCTTACCGGGGAGCTGCCGGAGCAGTCCTGGTACCAGCTTTTTACGGGGGAGGAAGAGGAGGAGCCGGAAGAGCTTCTGCCTTTGCATGAACGGGAGTACAAAAGGCTGTGCGCATATCTGGAGGAGGAAGGGCCGCTTCGGCTGCTGCTCCGTGGGAGAGAGGGCTGCGGCTGCCGTACGCTTCTGCGGCGCGCCTGCCTGGAGCTTTGTGAAAGTGTGGTATTTGTGAAGACGGAAAGGCTGCCGGGCATCCAGGAGAGCGCTTTTCTTCAGGCCGTGCAGTCTCTTCGTCTGATGGTCAGACTTTTCGGCGTGATTGTGGTGCTGGAACCTGGGGAAAGGCTTTCCGCCGCCAGATCCGAGGAGGATGCAAAGATCCGGGAGCTGTTTTCCCGGCTTGGGAACAGCCGCCTGTGTCTGCTGGTCCGCACCGGGGAACAGGCGGGGCGGTTTGCGGGGGATGCGGATGTGACGCTGTCCCTGCAGGAGGAGCTGACCGGAGCGGAGAAGCGGCTGGCACTGGACGCCCGGCTTGGGCAGGAGCAGCGCAGACCCTGGCAGGAAACATACCTTGACAACTGTGCGCTGAATATGGGAGAGCTGAAAAAACGCCTGAACAGAATTCTGCTGCTGGCCAAAGCGGAAGGGCTTTCCGCAGCAGACCCACAGGTGTGGGAAACCTCCATGCGGACAGGACAGGAACCTTTCGCATTGGGAAGACTGATCCGGGACAGGTATCAGGCGGAGGATCTGATTCTGCCGGAGGAATGCCGCAGGCAGCTTGACACGGTGATCCGGCTGGCTAAGGTGTGGCGGGGAGAAAAGGGGCTGCAGCTGATGTTTCACGGAAGCTCCGGCACAGGAAAGACCATGGCGGCCTCCGTGCTCGCAGGACAGCTGCAGCTGCCTTTGTTTAAGGTGGATCTGGCTCAGGTGTTTGACAAATATATCGGGGAGACGGAGAAACATGTGGATGAGATTTTCCGTATGGCCCGACGCAATCATTACCTGCTCTTTTTTGATGAGGCAGACGCCCTGTTTGCAAAGAGAACCGCGGTCAGGGACTCTCACGACAGGTACGCCAATGTCTCAGCCGCCTATCTGCTCCAGCGCATGGAGGAGTACGACGGCATCCTGATACTTGCCACAAATCTCAGGGATCACTTTGACGATGCCTTTGTGAGGCGGATCCGCTTTGTCATAAAATTCCGCAGCCCGGACAGGAAGGTCAGAGAACGGCTGTGGAGAAAGGCGTTGGAGAGAGAAGTGCCGGTGGACCGGAGCGTGGACTATGGAGCGCTGGCAGACGCGGCGGAGCTGAGCCCGGCAAGAATCTGCGCGGCGGCCCGGGTGGCGGGGCTTCTGGCAGTCTGCGGCGGGAACGGCGCCGTCACCGGAGACCATATCCGGGAGGCCCTGGAATTGGAGGCAGGGAAAGATGAGACGGTGGTAAGAGGTTTTTAGGAAGGGGAATTAAGGTTATGAAAAAGAACTATGTGACCATGATGAGAGAGCTTCGGGAAGACCACGACCTGAGGCAGAAAGAGGTGGCTGCTTATCTGAAAATTGACCAGAGAGTTTATTCGCGCTATGAGACAGGAAGGAACGCATTGCCCATAGAAAAGGCAATTCTGCTGTGTGAACTTTACCACGTTTCAGCAGATTACCTTCTTGGGCTGGATACGGAGAAAAAGAGGAAATAGAAGCGTAAGTAGTTTTTGCAGCCGTGAGGAAGCAGTTCCGGGAAACACTGGAGCAGAGTCGGGAGGATAAGACAGCGCAGGCGAATGGCTCACGTTCTGTGCCTTCGGCGCATATAGTGAGGTGAGAGAGTAATGGGATCCGGGGCTGCAGCTGCGCTTCGGGCAGGGGATCAATGGATGAATCAAAAACTGGAAAACCTTTTGAATCTGGCGTTGGAGACGCCGGAGGCAGTCCGTTCGCAGACGGACAACCTGAATGTGGGTTTTGACAGTGAGAGCAGGAGCTGGGAGCTGATCGTGAAATATCATGGCAGCTTGGACGGTCTGGAGGCATTGGGCGTGTCGGTGGAATATCTGATCAGCAGCTATGCGATTCTCACGGTGCCGGAGCAGCTGGTGGAGGCTGTGAGCGATCTGGAAGAAATAGAATATGTGGAAAAGCCCAAGCGGTATTATTATCAGGAGATGGATCCTGCAGCGGATTCCTGTTTGACACAGGTAACGTTACAGGATCCATTTCTGTCCGGAGAGGGAGTGCTGGTGGGGGTACTGGACAGCGGGGAGCGTGTTATTCTATTGTCAGGTTAGCAAAACCTCAGTAAAATCAGGAGGTTCCGCTGATTTAGTCCTACGAAAAAGTGCCGGATGAGAGGTCATTTTTGAGTGATGACGGGCCCGTTTCAGCAATCAAAAAGAATACTTGCAGTTATTTAACACAAGGCAGATTGATTATACTATCCGGCAGGGTATTTTTGTGCCCATTACAACTGAATAATGATTTGGGTGGGACTAAATCGGCTTTCTTTCATGCAGGCTCCTTTAGTCCCGCTTTTTTCGCCCGGAAAAGTGACAAGAATGTGCTGATTTATTGCAGCGGCCAGACGCAGGACTTCTTGCGACCAAAGCGGGCTGGGAGAGACAGACCGGGCAGTATTTGAAAGCGGGTTCCAAGGGTATCCTTACTTATCCTAACAGCAGATTCAAAAGAGGGCGGGTAGGAAAACAGTGTTCTCAGACACTTTTGACAGCGGGCAGTATGGGGGTGGTTTACTGCCGCATCCGCAGGAGACATACCAGAAAAATGCGGGAGCGGCGCTTAAGAATGAGCTTGCCATCACTACGGCGGACATGAGGACGGGAAATTATGAGGCGGCGCTGACCAGGCTGGAGGCCAGGGTTTCCAGCGCCATGCTGTCTGATGTTGTACGGGGGCTGATCGGGTGCATCCGTGGGGATGACGGCGTGGCCTTTTTCCGTATGCTGTCCCATGATATAAAACAGATCGAGGTGCAGCGGCTGAAAAAGCTGGCCATGGAAAGGCCGCTGAAGATCAGGCGGTACTCTTTCCTGCTGCTTGCCATGGTGCTGTTTCCGGTGTTATATGAAGAAACAACAGCTTGATTCCTTTGCGGACGATATGGCAGAGCGGGAAAAAATCAGGTTTTGATTGAGTATCGGCGTTCCATATGCTATACTGGATTTGTATCATTGAAAAGAAGGTTGGATGCGATTTTCCGAGAACGGAAGTTCTTTTAGATGCCCTCTAGTCTGAAGAAAGAGGGTGATGCCCTATGAGTATAATGGAAGTTCTTACATTATTACTTGTGTTGTTTGCGGCTCTGTCTTACATAGACAATCATAAAAAGAAATAGCATCCCGCCCTGACAAGTTGGATGCTATTCTTTATTGGTTTTCCTACTGAGGGCATATCGGAACTTGTGTCCGATTACCTTTCTGAGTAAATTATACACTAGAGCTGCTTGATTTTCAAGTGGCTCTTTTCAAAAAGGATCTTAATCTATGGGAAAATGTCTGGACGCACGGAAAGGTTTGTTGTATGATGAAGTTGGATAAAAGCAGGACAGCATTTGCCGTAAAAATGATTTTTATGGAAAGTGAGGTCATGATATGAAAAAAGAACATGAAAGTAAAAAAGGCTGGTAATTCTTATCCTCGCAGCCGCCGCCCTGTGTCTTGCGGGAGGAATGTGCCTGTGTCTGGCTAAGATCGGGAAGGCGGCGGAGCCTGACAGGGAAAACATACAGGAGGCCATAGGGCAGACAGAAATATCCGTTCCTGAAATCCAAATCCCGGAGACAAAGTGTAGTATTTTGGAGGAAATGGTATACAGACCAAGTAAGTAGTAGGGAAGAGTTACAACAATGTAAGGAAAACAGTAACAAGATAAGGAAGTAGGACTCGGACTCAAAAACCGTGGATGGATATGGAACACTTTATGGAAGTGTTTCTACAACATCAGTGGGTGGAAGCAAGGTGGTAACAGTAACATCGGTGACTTCTAATCCTGATAATGCATTTTTGAAGACAAAGATTGAACTTCAGGATTCAGGAGGGTATACCTTGACAACCGATGATGATGAGCAGGATCGAGGAAAGACGAGTTTTTCACATAACTTTACTGTTCCTCATTTTGATGATGTTGCCAAGGTATATGCCGCGCACAATGTTCAGGGCGGGAAAACTTATAGGGCGCAGGTAGTGTATACGTCTACAACAGACATTGCGAATTAAGTTTTCTTCTACATAAAGTAGATTTTTCTAGTGCCACATGAATATAGTTGTTTATTCATGTGGCATGAACCATGTATTGGAGAGATTGTGAGATGTATAAAAAAATGAGAAAATATATAATTGCTTGTTTACTTTTACTCGCTTTTTTAACTGGTTGTTCTAAAGAATATGCTACCGTGGATGAAGATACAAAGAATGAGACGGCACTGCTCAGCCACCATGGTTGTTTCTGAACTCATAGACTTACCTCCTGATGTCGGTATCAAAAGTTGAGACTAAACTTCCATACCATGATAGAAATTTAGTCTATTGTCACACATTTTTACCTCGCAGTCGAGGTACGCACTATCTACCGGTTACAAAATATCTGAAGATATGATAAACACCCCAATAACAAACCTCAATATTTAATACATATGGATAAACATCATCATTATAGACCAGGCAGTCCTGACGAAGATTTACCGTTAGAAGAAGCTGAGCATATATCAGGGCATCATATATATGAGTTGAAGGCAGGAACGGGTATTTTTTCCAGACAGTTAGACTGGGATAGCACATCCCAGCCAAGACGAGTGTCTTGAACTGGAAACGGATTATTTGTTGGAGGAATTCACATACAAGGCATACAGTAGCATTGCAGGAATTGATAAGAGCGACTGCACTTTGGCGGATGCCACCGAGAGCTTTCTTGAAATATTTGAACATCCGAAAGACTGGAAGTCTAAGATCACTACAAGAACAAATTATGCAAAGGCCATATTGGATGTATTTAAAGGAGTGGGAATTGATGGGCAAAATACTACGAATTAAAATCAGCATAGAGATTTTGTGTTGCCTTGTGGCGGTAATGGCAGGCTGCGATAAGAATAGCGGAATTATGGAGAATGATAGTATTACAGAATCGCAAGCCATTGAAGAGGCATATGCACATTCAGATGGTACGGAAGATTCTGAGAAAGAGGACGCAGAGGTCGATTTACCTTTGGATAGTGAAACTTCCGAATCCATGAATCATGACACGGATCAGGAGGATAGATACACTCGCTATTTTTGTTTGGAAGCGGACGATCCAGAGGTTCAAGAGCGTATTGCAGGCGCTGAGGAGGATGGCTTTATTGGTGCCACATTT